>OGDU01001243.1_pt1 | contig 21211 bp, 12 predicted proteins | sample 1570371 | NCBI WGS metagenome assembly OGDU01 (sample SAMEA2581977, study PRJEB24529) | metagenome | biome: Human gut stool | place: China | collected 2011
AGCACAACAGGTTTTGGTTCTGTTTGTCCAAGTTCGAATCTTGGTAGTCCAACAAAGTAGCAGTTTAGAAGATACAAAGCCCCGCAAAAGTAAATGTTTTGCGGGGTTTTTTGTAGCCTTTAGCGAGTTTTTCACCACAGATTACACAGATTCACACAGATTCACACAGATTAAATTTAATGTATTGATAATTAAAAGCTATAATGGCACAGTTTGAAAACTTTGGAGATCTGCCTTAATAATATCTATAATCTGTGTGAATCTGTGTAATCTGTGGTGAAAAGGTGTTTTGATACACCTTTCATGAAGAGCGTTACTTAATAGTGAAGGATGCTTCCAGGTTTGCGTTGGAGTCTCCGCCTATCCATAGTTTGTACTCACCTTTTTCTTGTCCCCAAGTCATATCTTTACGTGTGAAAGAGAGGTCTTCGGGAGAAAGGTTGAAAGTGACTTTCCGGCTTTCTCCGGCTTTAATCATGATTTTCTTAAAACCTTTCAGTTCCTTTACCGGCCGTGTCACGCTACCCTTCATGTCGCGTATGTAAAGCTGTACCACTTCTTCGCCGTCTACATTTCCGGTATTGGTGACATTGACACTGAACTGAAGGGTATCGCCTTCTTCCGCAATGACGGACGAGGGCTGGATATCCGAATACTCGAATGTAGTGTAACTCAGACCATAGCCGAAAGGATAGAGCACAGGGCCTTGGTGGTACATATACGTACGTCCGTTGCGGATGTCGTAGTCCATCATGTCGGGCAGGTCGATGATGTCTTTCACCCACGTCTGTACGGTACGTCCGGCTGGATTTACCTTGCCAAAGAGTACGTCGGCCAGTCCGTTGCCCTGCTCCTGGCTGCAGTGGGTGATGTGGACGATGGCAGGCACGTGCTCCTGGCTCCAGTTGATGGTATAGGGGAAACTGCTGACGAGCACCAGTATGGTATTGGGATTGGCTTTGAGCACCAGCTTCACCAAGTCTTCATCGGGCAGCATCAGCGATTTGCGGTCCACGGCTTCGCGGCCGTCACTGGGGACGGGAGAGAACTTCCAGTCCGCACGTGTGCCGTAAGGATGGTTTCCTACACATACAATGGCGATGTCGGCGGCTGCGGCAGCCTTTTCCGCCTGGCCCATGCGGTTGTCTTCGGCGTGGATGACTTCGGTATCTTCCTTTACAGCATTGCGTATGCCGCTCAGAATCGTTGTTTCGTAAGGCGGGGTACCACTATACCAGTCTTGCACGATTTTGTCCGAATACGGGCCTATAACGGCTATTTTACGCAGCTTTCCGGCATCGAGTGGCAGGAGATTCTTGTTTTTCAATAACACCACAGACTTGGCGGTGACTTCCCGTGCCAGCCTACGGGCTTCTGCTGTCATGAAAGGCGGTGTCTCCGTACTGTCCTTTCCGATGGAGAGATAAGGGTTACGGGAGTGGTCCCCGTCCAGCAAGCCAAGCTTGAGGGCGACGAAGATGTTCCCGCGGATAGCCTTGTCGATGTCGACTTCGGTCAGTAATCCCTTTTCCAGAGCTTCCTTGACGTAAGGAACGTATGCGTCGAGAAATTGTCCTGTGGTGGCTTTTACTACGGCAGCGGCACCCTCCGCAAAGCTCGGAAAACTCTTGTGCGCTTCAATCAGCAGTTTCAGGGCACCGCCGTCCGTACAGATGATACCGTTGTTGCCCCACTGCTTGCGGGTAATCTCTTCGAGGCAGGGATGGATGGACATGGGGATGCCGTTCCAACTGTTGTAGGCGGCCATGAAGGCACGGCTGCCTCCCTCGGTGATGCCTTTATAGAAAGGATAAGCGTAGTATTCATGGAACAGCCGCGTGTCGAAGTCGGAGGAAGTGCTGTCCCGTCCGTCCTCGTTACTATTAGCAAGGAAGTGTTTCATCAGAGAGGCAGTTTTCCAGTAGCGGGGATGATTGCCTTGCAGGCCGCGTACGCTGGCAATGGTGAGTTGGGCGGTGAGGAAAGCATCTTCTCCGAAACTCTCCTCGGTACGTCCCCAGCGCGGGTCGCGGGCAAGGTCGGCATTCGGAGCGCGCATCACGAGGGCATGACGCTTGTTACCGGTGGTCTGCATGTAGTAGCGGGCTTCTTCAGCGGCTTGTTCCGCTACTTTCTGCACCAAATCGGTGTCCCATGTGGAGCCCAGACCGTAGGATTGGGGGAATATGGTGGTGGGGCAGTCTGTGGGGACTACTTTCCCGTCTTCCGTTCTTTGGCGTCCGCCCCACATGGCAGGCCCGCCGAGGGTCAGCCCGTGCAGTCCTTCGTAGTGTCCGCAACGGGGAATGTTGAGGCGGGGGACACCGAGGTCGGTGGAAAGAAGGTTTATCTTTTCATCCAATGTCAGGATGGAAAGAAGATGTTCCACGCGCTGTTCGTCGGTGAGCGTGGTATCTTGAAAGGCTTGTGTGTGTTGTGCGCTTGCCTGTAAGCCGAATAGCAGGGGCAAGGCGAGGAACAATAACTTGTTTCGCATGGGGTATTAGGGTTTAATGTGTTTGATATACCGGTTATGGGATTGATATCCGTTGTAACCGTCCGTCCTGCGGCAGGCAGAGCAATCCTTCAGCTTTCTTTTCGTCTGCCAGATACTTCTTCCACGTAATCTTGTCCCATTTCATCTGGTCTGTGCATTGTGCCACGGGGATATGGGGGATGGCCGAACCGTCCTTTACAAGAATGACGATAGGCAGGGTGCCGCACTCGATATGGTTCCATCCCGGAGCATACACCTTTCCGGTCTGGTAGTCTATCCATTTCTGCCGTCCGGGGAGGTAGACATCCCGTCCGCTGCCCTCTTCGAGCATGGGGGCCACGAGGAGATTGGAGCCGAACATGTACTCGTCCTCTACCAGCCATGCACCCGGGTCGTCGGGATACTCCAGCAGCAGGGCGCGGAGCATCGGCCAGCCGTTCTCGGTGCACTCTTTGGATTGTGCGTATACATAGGGCATCAGTTTGTACTTCAGCTCGGCGCAACGGCGGAAATAGTCTGTGAACTCTTTCCCGTAGTACCACGGCTCAGTGGGAGGTGCTCCGTGCACGCGGCTGTGGCTGGTGAGGAAGCCGAAGGGCAGCCAGCGGCGGTAGAGGCTTTCGGGGCTTTGGGTCACGAAGCCGCCTATGTCATTGCTCCAGAAGCAGAATCCGCTCAGTCCGATGGAGAGGCCGCTGCGGATGGTTCCCTCGAAACCGGTTTCGGTGGTTGCGGCGTCACCGCCCCAGTGCAATGGATAGCGTTGTGAGCCTGCCCATGCAGAGCGTGCCCAGATGATGTTTTCGCCGTGCAGCTTCTTGATGATGTCGGCCACGGTTTTGTTGTAGCGCAGCGGGTAGAGGTTGTGTTCGTACAGTCCGCTACGGCCGTTGGCATAGATGGCATCCAGCGGGGCACCTTCGCCGAAGTCTACTTTGATGGCGCTTACACCCATTTCAATCAGATTGCCGAGTTTTTCCTGATACCACTTCACGGTTTCGGGGTTGGTGAAGTCCAGCACCACGTCCTCGTAGGGGAGCTGCCCCTTACCGTTGCGTACGTACAGACCGCGTTCCACCAGCTCGGGGAAGAACTTGTTTTTCGGAGTGAAGTAGGGGAGTTGCCAGAGGCAGGTGCGGAAGCCTTGTGACCTTAGGTCGGTGAGCATCTGCCGGGGATTGTCGAAGCGGTCGGCGGCAAAGGCGTAGTCGCACTGCCAGTCCACGCCGAACCAACCGGTATCGAAGTGGATGACGTCGCTCGGTATCTTGTTCTCACGCAGTTTCCGGGCTACATCGCGGCCCTCTGCTTCGCTGAAGTAGGTGATGCGGCTCATCCAGGTGCCGAAGCTCCACAAAGGGGGCATTTCGGGCCGTCCTACCAGTGCGGTGTATTCGCTCAGCATCTCCTTCGGCGAACCCAGGAAGATGAAGATGTCCATCGCTTCGTCTGCCATAAAGAGTTTGGTGGCTCCGATGTAGGAGCAGCCGAAGTCGCAGGTCACGGGGGCGGAAGTGTGCATGAACATGCCGTAGCCGCGGTTGCTGAAGAAGAAGGGTATGGGCTTGTACATATCCGGGGTTTCGGGCCCTTGTGGGTCGGTGACAAAGAGGTTGACCTTCTGCCCGGCCTTGTTCAGTGCGGTGGCGGACTCGCCGCAACCGTAGATTTTCTCGTTTGGCGCGAGGCTGAATACGGGATTGATGCTGCGTGAGTTGTCCGAGCCGCGCTTGATGAAGCTGAATGGAGGTACCTTGACCTGTGTGGAGTCGTTGTCGCTCCAGCAACGAGTCTGTGTCAGCAGGCGTCCGTCGGCATCTTTCAGCACCAGGCGCCAGGGGTAATTCTCGATGAGCAGGCTGCCGTATCGGGAGGTGTACAGGGTACCTTTATCCGTCTTCTCGGCTTTCCAGAAGGAGCGTCCGTCGGCAGGCTTTCCTATGAGCATGGGGTCATCGGCATCTTCTTTCGGTACGATGGGCGAGGTAAGCATATGGATGCGGAGGGTACGTTCGCTGACCGGTTCGACGGTGAACGTCAGTTGTGGATTGTTGTCGTAGGCCGTCTCCGGGAAGTCCAGCGACTGGAGGGGCTGGTGCAGGTAGGTGTTTGCATTGAATGCCTGGCGGGGCATCAGTTGCTGGCGTTTCCACTGGACAGTCCCCTTGCCGGTGGAGGTGTCGAACGATACCAGGCTGTCGGCAAAGAAATAGGTGTTGCTGAGGTCCAGAAAATCCTGGCTCATGTCTTTCGACTGGGAAAGCAGGTATTGCACGCCGGCATTTGTTTTCAGTTGGGCATGTGCGGGCGGGATGGCAGTTGCTGCTAGCAGCATAAAAGCTGCCCCTTTCATCAGTTGTTTCTCTTTCATGATAAATATATGATTTACGGTTACTGTTTCGATGCCGTAAAAGTAGAGAAATCCACACAGATGAAAGGGGTGGGTATGTTGCTTATGTAGGGCTGAAATGTTTATTTGGAAGCTTTCTTCCCGTAGAAACACATGAAATATACCCCGATAATCACAAACGGGATACTGAGCCACTGGCCCATGTTCAGCGTCATGCTGTCCTCAAAGTTCACCTGGTTTTCTTTCAGGAACTCGATGAAGAAACGGAAGGTGAAAATCTCCGTCAGGCAGAGTCCGAAGAAGAAACCGCGGTGATAGGGCAGGGAGGCTTCGGCCTGCACGGTGGTTGATTTCCGCTTGGTGGTGCTGAAATCTGTTTCGAGCTTGGTCTCTTGTTTCTTCTGTCCGCGTTTGTATAGCCAGACCATCCCCAGGAAGAAGATGAAGTAGGCGATGGCTTCGTAGAGCTGTGCCGGATGGCGGGGCAGCATGTCTTCGCGCTCGAAGATGAATGCCCAGGGCACGTCGGTCGGTTTGCCGATGATTTCGGAGTTCATCAGGTTGGCAAGGCGGATGCAGCAGGCGGTGATGGGAGTGGCAACGGCTATCATGTCGAGCACGTCCATGTAGTGCATCTTCGTCTTGCGGCAGTACATCCAGAGGGCGATAATCAGGCCCAGCGTGCCGCCGTGGCTGGCAAGGCCGGTGTAACCCGTCATTTTCCATCCTGCGGCGGTCTGCTTGATGGGGAGAATCATTTCAACGAAGTGGTCTTGGTAGTATGCCCAGTCGTAAAATATGCAGTGGCCCAGTCGTGCGCCTATCAGTATGCCGAAGAAGCAATAGAAGAAAAGAGGTTCGAATTTCTTTTCGTCTATTTTGCGGTCGCGGTACTGGTGTTGCACGATAAGGTAGGCAAAAGCGAGGCCGATAATCCATAACAAACCGTAGTAGCGGATGGATATGCCGAAGAAGTTGAATAGTTCGGGGTCGGGGTTCCAGTTGATGGTGAGTAGTGATAACATATTTATGAAGAATTAAATTACTGAATTACGGGGTTGTTCGGGACAAAGGTATGAAATTATCTCGTTTGGCAGTTCATCGTGGCAGTTTATTTGAATTTCTCCGCCACCATCCTATACGTCGGCACCTCAATCCCTTGTTCCTCTGCAGCCGTAATCATGTCGAACAACAAGCCTTGTACTTCGCTCTGATGTCCTTTGGCCATATCTTTCTGCATGGAGGCGGTACTTTCAGGGGCGAGTTTGTCTATTACTTTGAGGTTATACTGCACGATGTCTTCCTTGAATTCTATACCCAATTTTCGGCCCAAAGCTGCGCTCTCTTGTGACAGTCCGATGAAGGTATCGCGCACCTTCCCCGGTTTCTGTACTTCGCCCATAGGCACGTCATAGTAGGCTCCGGTGACTGCCATAGCGGAGATGAACGACCACTTGACGAATGTGTCCCGGTTGATGTCGTCGGAGATTTCGGCTTTGATGCCGCTTTCCTGCAAATCGCGTTGCACGGCTTCCAATGTTTCACGGGAAACAATCGTGCTGCGGTGTGCTCCGTAGACGAGCCGGAAAATCTTTCCCATCTGCGTGATTTCTCCCCGTCCGGATACGAATCCTACGATGTAGATGCAGCCGTCGAGCACCGTGACGCCGGGGACCAACCGCTGGATACGGGGACCGGTTCCGTAAACATTCAGGATGGGGATTACCACTGTACGCTCGTGTGAGGCACGTTTGATGAGTTCCGTAATGGAGTCTACGGAATAACCTTTGACGCAGACGAAGATAACATCCGCTTTGCCTTGGAATTCTTCTGCGGTAAATGCCGCCACTTTCAGACAATGTTCACCTTTCAAATCGGAGTGCAGTTGCAGACCGTTCCCGCGTATGGCGGCAAGGTGTTCGCCACGTGCAATGCAAGTGACGTCTTTGCCGGATAATGAAAGAAAGGCGGCGATGCTTCCGCCTACGCCGCCGGTACCTGCTATGAGGTATTTCAGATTACTGTTTGCCATTTGTTGTGTATGGTTTATTGAACGTAGTTTTCCTTTTCCATATAGTAAAGCCCTTCGCCCCGGTCACCGTTTTCCATGTCTTCCAGCTCTACTTTGAAGATACGGTAGGGAAGGTCTTTTTTGGGATGCTTGGGCATGTCTACTGTCAATAGATAGGCGTTGCCATATTCGTTGCTGTCGAAATATTCTTTTATTTCCTGCTTCATCAGCACGGGGACTTTCTCGCCGTCTATCCAGACGGTGACTTTCAGTTGCCCGGGGCGGGGAGCCATCTGGCATTCTCTGGCTTCTTTGTTTTGTTCTTGTTGCTCAATGTCACTCAGGTTTTCACCGTGTACCAATGACTCGGGCTTTGTTTCTTTCATCCATTGGTAGGTACGTGTCAAGCTCATGGGACGGACGTATATCTGATAAGTAGGCATGGCTCCGGGGATGCAGAAAGCACGCAGGCCATAAGCTTCCATACGATGATAACGTATGTCGAGTGTAGTGTCGCGGTCGGCGATGAAATCCCAGGCCCAGAACTCCAGGCGGTGTTCAGTCTCGGGCAGCCCGCTTTTCATGGCAATGTGCGCATAGGAGGGCAGATAAATAGAGGCTGCACTTTGATATTTCCCTTTGGGTATACGGGCCGTGTAATGCCCGTCTTTGTCGGTTATGGCTTCTATGATGTCATTGAACTGCGGGTTTTGCCACCAGACGCTGGCACTGTCTATCGGCTGTCCGTTGTAATCAGTCACCCGTCCGTGAATGGTTACCGAGTCTTGCTGTTGTGCATAAACGGCAGTACAGGACAATAAGAATAAAAGGAAGATAATCTGTTTCACAGTATTGTTATTGTATGGAGTTTATTAGAAAATGGCAATGTACTTTCTTTGTACATTGCCATCTGGAATGAATATCATTACACATTGAACCTGAAGTGCATGATGTCCCCATCCTGCACCACATACTCCTTGCCTTCCACACCCAACTTTCCGGCTTCGCGCACGGCTGCTTCGCTGCCATACTTGATATAATCCTCATACTTGATGACCTCTGCCCGGATAAACCCTTTCTCGAAATCCGTATGGATAACGCCGGCGCATTGCGGTGCTTTCCATCCCTTGCGATAGGTCCATGCCTTTACTTCCATCTCTCCGGCAGTGATGAAGGTTTCGAGGTTCAGCAGGCTGTAGATAGCTTTAATCAAACGGTTGCAACCGCTCTCTTTCAGTCCCAGGTCTTCGAGGAACATCTGCTTTTCTTCGTATGTCTCCAGTTCGGCGATGTCGGCTTCGGTCTGGGCGGAGATGATGATGAGTTCCGCATCCTCGCCCTTAATGGCTTCGCGCACCTGCTCTACGTACTGGTTGCCGCCGGCGGCACTGACGTCATCCACGTTGCAGACGTAGAGCACAGGTTTGGTAGTAAGCAGGAACATCTGCTTGGCGCATTGTTCCTCGTCGTCGTTCTGCGGGATGACGGTGCGGGCGCTTTGTCCTTGTTCCAGGGCATCCTTGTAGCGGAGCAGGAGTTCGTACTCTATCTTTGCAGCCTTGTCGCCACCCACCTTGGCTATTTTCTCTACGCGCTTGATGCGGTTTTCCACGGTTTCGAGGTCTTTCAGTTGCAGCTCTGTGTCGATGATTTCCTTGTCGCGTACGGGGTTCACCGAGCCGTCCACGTGGACGATGTTGCCATTGTCGAAGCAGCGCAGCACGTGGATGATGGCGTCGCACTCGCGGATGTTGCCCAGGAACTGGTTGCCGAGTCCTTCACCTTTGCTGGCGCCCTTCACCAGTCCGGCAATGTCTACGATGTCGCACACGGCAGGTACGATACGCCCCGGGTGAACCAGCTCGGCGAGCTTCGTCAGTCGTTCGTCGGGTACGGACACTTGCCCCATTTGGGCGTCGATTGTACAGAACGGGAAGTTTGCCGCTTGTGCCTTTGCGCTGCTCAAGCAGTTGAAAAGAGTGGATTTTCCTACGTTGGGAAGGCCCACGATACCAGCTTTTAATGCCATAGTGTTATCTTGTTTTTTAGTTATTGTTCAGTTAATTGGATGCAAAGATAGTGCAAACCGAAGGCAGAATGAAATGAACGCGTTCATTTTTTATGCTGAGGTGCAGCCTATCTTCACTTTTTTAAGCAAAGATAGTACTTACCGGGGAAAGTGGGTATGTTAATTTGCATTAAAAGCACGAGAGTAAAATGATAAATTGATAGTTTTGTCGCAATTATAAATTTAAGTATCATTCTATAAATCAATGCGATTATGAAAAACAAAGTAAGAAAAATTCTGATGATTTTCTCATGTCTCATCGGTCTGTCTTTTACATTATCTGCACAGAATCCTTATCTGCCGCTTTGGGAATTTATTCCTGATGGTGAGCCCTATGTGTTTGAGGATCCTGACTGTCCCGGCAAGTACCGTCTTTATATTTATGGTTCGCACGATAATCTCAAGTGGATGTATTGCGGACGTGACCAGGTGGTGTGGTCGGCACCCGTAGAGGACCTGACCCGTTGGAGATATGACGGCGTGATATTTAAAGTCAATGAGTCGCCCGAACTGTATAAACTGAATGCTGATGGAACCGACGACGTGCTTTTTGCCCCTGACGTGACAGTAACTACCGATGCCGATGGTAAGAAAACTTACTACCTCTTTCCGAATAATCAAGGTGGTGGACGCAATTCCATGATTGCCAAAAGCGACCGTCCCGATGGCCCGTTTACGGTATGCAACTGGCATAAGGAGCGTCCTCGCGAGACTTTCGGTTGTTTGGGATTCGACCCCGCAGTGTTTGTCGATGATGATGGACGTGTGTATGGTTATTGGGGATTTGGCATTTCGCATGGCGCGGAGTTGGACCCTGCTACCATGTGCACGGTAAAGCCGGGTACCGAAGTGGTGGAGAACATGATTTCAGGCTATCGGCAGGAAGGTATATTCCGCTTCTTTGAGGCATCCTCCATCCGCAAGATTGAGGATAAGTATGTGTTTATCTATAGCCGTACTACCGCTGAGGGTGAAGATGGCTTGCCGAACGCCAGCAACTATACGCTGGCATACGCTTATAGCGAGCATCCTCTGGGTCCCTGGACCTATGGCGGAACAATCATCGATGCCCGTGCGCGCGAGTATGATGAAAAAGGCAATGTGATAGCTTCGGCCATGCCCGGTGGAAATACGCATGGCAGTATCTGCAAGATAGGAGGGCAATGGTACGTGTTCTATCATCGCCAGATAGGTACTGATTGCTATGCACGCCAGGCTATGGTGTCGGCCATTGATGTAAAGGTGGAAAAAGGAAAAGGTGGGAAAGTCGTGATTTCGCGCGGGGAATTCAACTCTGAGGGTTTCCTTCTTGAAGGGCTCAATCCTATGCAGCGCATCTCGGCCGGGTTGGCTTGTTGGCACACCAATCCCGGAGGTATCAAAGAGGTCTATCCCCATTATGTCTACACGGGGTCTTACATCCGGCCTGTGTACCGGGATAATAATCCCTATGCCGGCGATAACAACCACAAAATCCCGTTCGCTCCGGTGGTGAATAATACAAGTGGGTCGATTGTAGGATATAAATACTTGAATATGAATGCCGTTCCGCGAGATAAGTCTTTGCAGATGCAGTTAAGGTTGAAGGCTGAAGATACCGACGGACGCATCCGCATCATGCTGGGTAGCCCTTGGACAACAAAAGGCGGTGTAGAGATAGGACTTGTGGATGTGAAGGCTGGCAGCACTTGCAGGGAGTTCTATGCTCCGCTCTCTATTCCGGCAAAGCTGCATAAGGGAAAGCAGCCGCTCTTCTTTGTCTTCGAATCAGAAACCGAAGGCCAGTCCATCTGTGAGTTTTATGATTTCCTCATGTTGGCACGCCCATAAGTCTTTATACTTATGGAGGCGGATACTTATCTTGTGAGACCTTCTAAATAGAGCTATTGTATTAGTTCACAGCACTGAACACTTTGTTACACCCCGTCGGAACAGATTGTTTCTCTTGTATGAAACGACTTGTTTCGACGGGATAAAACGATTTGTTCCGTTATAGGAAACACTTTGTTTCCTTATAGAGAACACTCTGTTCCATTATAGGAAACAAACCGTTTCCATAGTCGGAAATGAAATGGGGCATATGCTTCATTGATACCGCTATTACTTTTCCTCCTCGAATATTCGGTTGAAAACTTGCCGCAGCTGTCCTTCGTCTGCGATAATGGCTTGGAGCTTCTTCAGCTGTTCCGCATTCTTGCCCTCGGGAAACCAGAGCTTCAGATAACCGCCGGGTGCATATTTTGCCATGAGATGCTGATGGAACCGCTGGTAGTGCCACTCCTTGTCGGCGGCAGGATTCTGTTTCAATCCGTACTGCACGGTGCGGCGCAGGGTGATGTCCGGGTCGATGATACGGTCCGCTTCGGCAACAATCTTGCCGTAGATGCTACGAGGTTCGTGGTCTGTAGAGGCCCGGTGGTCCTCTACGGCTTCTTTCATGAGGAGGATTTCCGTGTCGGAGAACCATTGCCGCAGGGTGGAGTCCGCCATCAGTATCTCGCCGGAGACAAGGTGGTGGGTGGCGCGGTCGCGGCACAGTCCCGTGTCATGGTAGGCGGCAATGACGTATGCCAGGCGTTCGTCCGCTTCGGGATATTGCCGGGCGAGGGCAAGGCTTTCTTCGATGACGGTGCGGACGTGTGAGAGGTTGTGTGCCTTGTCAAACTCCTTGTACCGGGGAATGATTGCTGTCTCGATGTAGGTAATGAGGGGCTTGGGTATCATGTGGCATTCCTTTTTCGGGTAAAGGTACGAATAATAACCGATAGCTGAATAACGAGGAGCAGGGAATGGCTCATAATCAGGTACCGATTACTATCTGTCTGTTTACTTAATGTTCCAAAGACTGCTCGTAGCTTTTCCCGTTGGCGTCAGTCACCACGATTTTTATTTTCTTTGCTTTATCGCTCGGTTTTGTAGAGAAAAAGAAATAAGCATTCTTGTTAGCTTGGCGACCACGTTCCTTCATATCCTTTCCCTCTGTGACAGCTTTGCGCTGCAGGAAGAAATCATAATCAGGATCCATGCCTTTATACTGCTTCATTTCGCCTTTCAACTTCCCGTCTTCGTAGTATTCCACTTTCCAGCGGTTATCCCAATTCCATACCTTGACGCAGAGTTCGTCTTCATGGCCGGGTACTGTACCCACGGGATAGTAACGGAACTGATAGTCACGGTCATGTCCTAATGACTTGAAATAATTTGCAATTCCGTTCTTGCCGGATTCGAATACTTGGTAGCCAATAGGGGTACCGTCTTTGCTATAGATGCCGTCCCATAACCACCACGCGCCTCCGATGGAGGCGATATTGTACTCACGAATGTTGTTTCTGATTTGTGTGTTGCATTGTACATGAGTGTGACCACTGAGAATATCTACCTTATAACCCTCGAAAAGGTCGAGGAACTCGGCTACGCGTCCCAACTTGTAGTTCTCGTTATAGAAGTATGCCGGAGCATGCATGCAAACAAACAGATGAGCCCCTTTGGGGACGTACTGCAGATAGCTCTTCACCCAATTGAGCTGCTGATCATTGAGCCCCACTTCATACTTCTTGTTTCCTTTATAAAGGATATTGTCCAAAACGATATAATAGTCTTTTCCAGCATTGAACGCATAGTAAGTGGGTCCAAAGAAATGCCGATAAAGATGTGCACTGGCATCATCGTCGCTCACCTCCTTGTCGTGGTCGTGGTTGCCGATAACCGGATAGATGGGAATTTGGATCTTTGCTATCTCTTGCTTGATGTGGGGAAACATTTCCAGGTTATCCCATAAGATGTCGCCCAAGAAGATGGCGAAAGCAGGAATATTCTGGCTCATATATTCAAAGCCCACTTGCTTGAGGTCGGGGAAAGCTTCCGTTTCAAGCCGATGGAATGCGTTCTCTCCGCGCGGTTGTGTATCGGCTGCTGCCATCATGGCGTATTTGCCTCCTACTGTTCCCCAGCGATGGAGCTGGAAATCGTGGCTGTTCTCGTTCAGAGTCTTATAGAAGACGGGAGTACCCCCGTTGCAAGGAGCCATATAGCCTGAAGGTGTCACTACATAGATAAAGTGGGCCTTCTCATCAGCATCAATCATATAGCTTCCGTCTTCACTGGTAAGAGCGAATGCGGTGCCATCGGTTACTACAACTTTGGCCAGCCCCTTGCCGTCGGCCATGACTTTGCCTTTAATCTCTTTAGCTTCTGCCCCTATTGCCATAAGCAGCAATGCGGCGTAAAAAATGTTCTTTTTGTTCATTGCTTTTCTCTTTCAATTATTTGTTGTTTGAATTGAGAGCAAAAATAGGTGAGTGAAATTACTTCGTCGTTTCTATGGGGTTACGTTCAAGTTACATATGTCGGGCTCTCATCCGGTGTCATATCAAAATCACAGAAGTGACACAAGTCTGTAATACAGCATCCATTCTTTTGCAGCCGAAATTAAAATCATCATAGAAACTAATGAAAACAAGAATGATTAAATCCTTTGTGTGTGTATGTGGGCTGCTTGTTTCGTTGAATGTAGTCGCAGCTTCACTGAAACCCGTCAAAGGTAAAGTGGTGGACCGGTTCAATAATCCACTTCCCGGTGCTACAATTCAAGTGACCCATTCTCCCGAGAAAACCATTACCGATGTGGACGGCAACTTCAATTTTGAAACCATCGAAGACGCGGAACTCATCGTATCCTACATCGGCTTCCGTACCCTCAAGCTGAAGACTGCAGGGGAGAACTTCATTCATGTGGTACTGGATGAAGACTCACAATTGCTTAACGACGTGGTAGTGGTAGGTTATAGCACTAACAAGAAGGTTAATCTGTCAGGCTCGGTTTCTTCGCTTAACAGCGAGAAGCTTGCAAGCCGTCGAGTATCAAACGTATCTTCGGCTCTGCAAGGCATGGCTGCAGGTGTAACTGTCACTACACAGAGCGGTGAGCCAGGCGGCAATGGCGGTCATATACGTATACGTGGTATCGGAACCTTCGGTGGTGATAGTGCCGCCCCGTTGGTGTTGGTCGATGGCGTAGAAGGAACCATAGATGAAGTGGATCCTAACATCATCGAGTCAGTGTCCGTCTTGAAAGATGCTGCATCTGCATCCATCTATGGCTCACGTGCTGCCAATGGTGTCATTCTGGTGACTACCAAACGGGGCGGCAGCCAAGACACGTTCAGCATATCCTATAAAGGATATTTTGGATTCCAAGGCGCAACGATGCTTCCTCAAAAAGTGGATGCATTGGAATATATGCAATTGGAAAATGTGGCAGCAGGTAACGACGGATCCGACCTGCCCTATAGTGATGAATATATAAGGGAATATGTGGCTGGCATGGCTACTGACCCGGACATCTATCCTAATACAGACTGGCAGGACTTGATTCTTACAGAAAACGGATTCAACCATGGGCATACGCTTACTCTGACTTCTTCATCAGAACGTATCAAGACACTTACTTCTATAGGGTATCTGGACCAGACGGGTATAGTGGTCAATTCCTCTTACCGTAAAATCTCTGTACGCAACAATATGGACATCAAGCTTAGCGACCGTCTGGACATGAAGTTTGACATACAAGTAAGCAATGCCAATAAAAATAGTTCTCCCTACGAAGGACATGCCTTCAATTATATGAACACCCGAACCCCGAACATTGTCAATCAATTTACTACTGGTCTTTATAATGGGGCAAATGGTCTGATGGGCAATAACCCCGTGCTGTTGTTGCGTGAAGGCGGTATTGTGAAAAACAATGTTATCCGTGCTACCATGGCGATGGCTCTGACCTATAAGATTCTCGATGGATGGAATGTGTCAGTTCAAGCCACTCCACGTTATATCACCAAGAATAACCATAACTATAAGAATTCTGTCACCACGTATGGTGACCCGGAAGGTACTACCAGCTTCAAGAGCGGCGAAACCTACAACTCGCTTACAGAATCGGCCTATCGTTACTTCTACTGGAACACACAGGCACTGACCAACTATGAGAAACAGCTGGATGACCACTACTTCAAAGTAATGGCAGGTATGGAGTGTCAGACCTATACAGAAAAGACTCTTTCTGCCTATCGTCAAGTATTCAACTTCCCTCAATATGACCAAATTGATGCCGGTAACATTGAGAACATGAACAATGGAGGAGGGGAGTACCAATGGGCCATCAACTCCTTCTTTGGCCGCTTGAATTACAACTACAAGGAACGCTACCTTGTGGAGGCCAATATCCGTACCGACGGTTCTTCCAGATTTGCAGAGGGTAACCGATATGGCGTGTTCCCTTCATTCTCTGCAGCATGGCGCATCAGCGAGGAACCCTTTATGGAATCTATACGCGATAGAGTGGATAATCTGAAATTACGTGCCTCTTGGGGCAAACTGGGCAACCAGAATATCGGAAGTTCCTATTATCCCACTACTCAGCAACTCTCTACGGGCTCTATATCTATGGGAGGTAATCTTTACACGACCTCTGCTGTTACCTCGCTCTCCAATAGGGACCTTACATGGGAGACTTCTACCATGACTGACTTAGGCATAGATCTTTCACTGTTCGGCTGTATCAACATCACTGCCGACTGGTATAGGAAGATAACGGATGGTATCCTGATGAAGCTGGACATCCCCAACCACATTGGTATGGGTGCTCCCTTCCAGAATGCCGGCAAGGTAAGAAACCAGGGATGGGAGCTAAGCGTAGGCTACAGCAAGAAGCTGACGAGGGACTTTTCGCTGGATGCCGCCCTTACGCTGAGCGACGTGAAAAACACCATCACCGACATGCGGGGCACAAGCAGCACAAGCGGTGATATTCGTAACCAAGAGGGGTCTTCCATTAACTCCATTTACGGATTGATATGCGACGGTTTCATCAATTCACAAGAAGAAGCGGACGAAATCAATGCCAACTGTCCCCAATTCGGTACAACCGTATATCCCGGTGACCTGAAATACCGGAATGTCAGCGGAGACAACAAAATTACTACAGATGACAAGACGATTATCGGAAGTACAGTTCCACGCTATAGTTATAGCTTTAATTTAGGAGTGGGATACAAAGGAATTCGTCTTTCGGCTTTCTTGCAAGGAGTTGGCAAGGCCGACGGTTATCTCAATTCCTACTACGTGATGCCTTGCTATCAGGGAGGAACCTACCGCAAGGAACACCTTGACTATTGGACGGAGCAGAATCATGATGCATCCACGCCTCGCCTCTCTTATAAGAGCAGTAACAACACCTATACATCATCCTTCTGGATGAAGAGTGCCGCTTACCTGCGTCTGAAGAACCTGCAGCTGGGTTACGACCTGCCCTCCAAGTGGATGAAAGCCATCGGACTGAAGTCTGCCTACATTTATGCCAATGCTGAGAATCTCTTGACTTTTACTGACTTTTGGGATGGCTATGACCCCGAAGTCAACTATAACGCATCAGCAACAGATGGGGTATCTCTGGGTGCGGCAAACAATTATCCCCAGACGAAAGCCTTCACTTTTGGCGTTGACATCAAATTCTGATTAGCCGGAATAGGGAAACCGTCTGTATTCAAGAAGACATAAAAAGAAAAAATGATATGAAACGAAACAATATTTATACAGCACTCCTTTCGCTGTCTCTATTAGGTCTCGGTGCTTGTTCACTCGACCTTGAACCACTCACTTCACCGTCTTCTTCCTCTTATCCTTCGAGTATGGAAGAGGCGAATTTCGGTTTGAACGCTGTTTACTCATCTCTGACAGCTTATAGTGCCAGCACCACCACCTGGTGGAAGGTGACAGACAATATTACCGATATTGGTGCTACACGTGTCAACACGGCTATGTATACGGAATTAATCACCTCCGGAGCTTCTGCTGAAAACGCGGTGGCAAACAAGCTTTATAATTGCGTGTATAAGACCGTGGCACGTATCAACCAGCTTCTCGATGCGCTGGATAATCTGCGTGGCACAGCCTCTGATACGGATATAGAGAGTATACGGGCAGAGCTGCTGTGCATACGGGCATTCTGTTATGATCAAGCTTGCCAGCACTATGGAGACTTGCCGTATGTGGTCCACACAGCGGGTATAAATGACAGCCAGACCCCACGTACACCGAGAGAGACCATTGTAGAGAATCTGCTTTCGGATCTTAGCGACGAGTGTTTGGCTAACCTTCCACTCCGCCATAAAGCAGAAAGCTATGGCAGTGCACGCATCGGACGGGTAGCAGCGTATGCGTTACGTGCCCGTATTGCCTTGAATTGGAAAAAGTATGACTTGGCTGCCAGTTCGGCCAAACAAGCCTTGAATTTGGCTAAGGAGGCAGGCTTTGAATTGGAATCCATCAATACACAGTATTGTGGAGAAAGTCATGAGGCAGGAGAGCCAACCGGTCAGACGGCTCTGTTTGGTTATGACGGTGAGGCAAGCAATGAGTGGCTCTGGTCCGTGCAGTATGATGCGGTAATATCCAGTAATAAAACCAAGGAGGCATATTACATGGCTCCACGTACACTGGGAGGATGCGCCTATTTTGGTCCTACACAAACATTTGTTGATATGTTTCAATGCAAGGATGGCAAATCGATTACGGAATCTTCTCTGTATGACTGGCAGAACCCTTGGCAAAACCGGGACCCTCGTCTGGATCTTTTCTGTTTGCGACCTGGTTCACGCATATTCAATCTAGAATTCCAGACTTCCACTACCAGTAAAAAGATTCACGACTATAGCACGGGCAAGGACGTGACAAACATGGAGTCACAGGGAACCAAGGGCGTATACGGTGCCAATGGCACTAAAGGTCCTGCTGGATATCTCTGGAGGAAATATTTGGATATAGCCGAGTTGGAAAGAGCTGCAATCTCCAACCATGAAACCAGTGATCTTAATTGCGGCTTGATGCGTTTAGCAGAGGTTTATCTAATAGAGGCAGAAGCCAATATTGAAATGGCTGATGGCAATCTGGAGTTAGCACGAACGGACATCAATATAATTCGTAATCGTGTAGGAATGCCCGATGTGGTAGTTACTTCGCAGAGCGGACTCCGAAAGGCATTACGTTACGAACGTACTGTTGAACTTTGTAATGAAGGTTTTCGTTGGTTTGATCTCCGTCGTTGGGGTATGGCTTCTACAGTGATGACAGGTAAGATTTATGCTCCCAATCAAAAAGGGCTTATGTCCAATGCCAAGCCTTCATTTGATGACAACTGGCATCCGGCATATTCAGAGGGTAGTTCTTGGGATGGGAAAGCACTGAATCTCCGTGTGTATAACACGATGAAGTATATCAAAGGAAAGGATGAACTTTGGCCGCTTCCCCAAAGTGAGATTGATACAAACAGTGCCATTATAGAAAACAATCCAGGATACTAATCGTGTAAGGTTATTGGTATCTGACGGAAAGGATTTGTTTTTCAAGATATAATAAAAGAGCCGGAATGTGCGAATCATTCCGGCTCTTTTATGAAAGGTTTCGGTTATTGTTGTTAGGAATAAGATTTCTTACTTTAAGAGAGAGTTTGTCAATTACATGTTAGGGTTGTCCATGATTACTGTCATCTCGGGAACCAGTATGTATTCGCCTTTCTTGTTGTTCCATTTGTAGTATGTGGTAGTCATCGTCTTGCCTTGGTATGCATAGCGGATGCACATGTCCTTGCCCCATGTATTCTTGGTGCTGTTCCATTTCAGGGCTTCGCTTTCCGTCATGCGGTTCTGGTCGTCGTACTTATAATTGTACTTCATATAGTTGGCAAGCGTGTTTCCGTCCATCTTGTATACGGTCTCTGCCACTTTCATGCCATTTACTTCTTCCGAATTGTAAATGAGGTTGCTCTTATTGTCGGCTGAGGCATTTAATCCGCAAACTAAGAGAAGTGCTGAAACAATCACTGTTTTTAAAGATACTTTTGCTTTCATGGTTTTATGTCTTTTTTAGTTTAACTTTCTATTTTCTATCAATATGTCATTGATTTCGCTGCAAAGGTACGTATTAAATTGACATAAATATAAATATTGGATTAAATTTTATCAATATGTCAGTAGTGAGGGCTTCGGTATGCTTTCTTTTTGGCAAGATTGGTGAATAAAAAATATCCGGCAGTGAGGTTGCCGGATATTCTGATGAGCAAACTGTATTTGGAAAGGATTGCTTCTGTTGCTTTCTGATTGTAAGTTAAATAAAGTTATTGGGCTGTTTAGTGTGCCTGCAACCAGTTGTTTCCCCACCCACAATCGGCTTTCAGGGGTACGTACATGCGATATGCCTGCTCCATCTCTTCGATTACGATTTTCTGTACAAGCTCTTTTTCTGCCTCTGGAACGCTGAAATTTAGTTCGTCATGGACTTGTAAAATCATCTTTGCTTTCAGATTGTAAGCTTGGAAGCGCTGATAGATGTGTGCCATGGCTACTTTTATGATGTCGGCGGCACTTCCCTGGATGGGAGCGTTGATGGCATTCCGTTCGGCATAGCCCCGTACCACCCCGTTTCTTGAGTTGATGTCCGGCAGGAAGCGCTTGCGGTGGAAGATGGTTTCCACATAGCCGTTCTCGCGTGCCACCTGGATGCTTTTATCCATATACTCCTTCACTTGTGGGTAGGTTTCAAAGTAGCCGTCTATCAGCTCTTTGGCTTCTTGGCGGGAAACGCCCATGCGTTCGGCAAGCCCGAAGACGGAGATGCCGTAGATGATGCCGAAGTTTGCCGTTTTTGCCTTGCGGCGCATGTCGGCGGTTACGTCGTTTATGTCTATCTTATATATCTTGGCAGCGGTGGCGGCGTGGATGTCGTGTCCGCTGAGGAAGGCTTCTATCATGTTCTTATCTTCGCTGAGGTGTGCCATGATGCGCAGCTCTATCTGCGAGTAGTCGGCAGAGAAGAACTCGCAGCCGGTGTCGGGGATGAACGCCTTGCGGATTTCCTTTCCGTCTTCGTCGCGGATGGGGATGTTCTGCAGGTTGGGATTGCTGGAGCTGAGGCGTCCGGTAGCGGTCACCGCCTGGTTGAAGGAGGTGTGTATGCGGCCCGTACGTGGGTTGATGAGCTGGGGCAGGGCATCTATATAGGTGCTCAGCAGCTTCTTCAGTCCGCGGTATTCCAGTATCTTTCCGATGATGTCGTGCTTGCTGCGGTAGCTTTGCAGCACCTCTTCGGAGGTGACGTATTGTCCGGTCTTGGTCTTTTTCGCTTTCTCCACGATTTTCAGCTTGTCGAACAGCACTTCGCCTACCTGCTTGGCGGAGCTGATATTGAATGTCTCGCCAGCCATCTCGTAGATTTCCTTCTCAATCTCCTGCAGACGGACGGTGAAGTGTTGGGACGATTGCTTCAAGGCTTCCGTGTCGAGCAGCACTCCGTTGCTCTCTATATTGACAAGTACGGGGACGAGCGGCATCTCTATTTCGTAGAACAGATGTTCGGCACCTTGCTCCTTCAGTTCCTTTTCCAGCACGTTTTTCAGTTTGAGGGTGACGTCCGCATCCTCGCAGGCATAACGGTAGACATCTTCGGGTGGAAGGTCGCGCATGTTCTTTTGGTTTTTGCCTCGCGCTCCAATTAGCTCATCGATGTGGATGGTCTGGTAGTGCAGGTAGATTTCCGCCAGATAGTCCATGTTGTGCCGGAGTTCGGGTTGCAGCACGTAGTGGGCGAGCATGGTGTCGAAAAGTTTGCCTTTCACCTGGACGCCGTAATTTTGGAGGATAATCATATCGTACTTGATATTTTGTCCCACCTTCATGGATTTCTCGTTTTCGAAGAGGGGACGGAACTCGTTTACAATTTTTAAGACTTCCTCTCGTTCGGCGGGAACGGGTACGTAGTATGCACGGTTTTCGGCATCACTGAAGCTCATTCCTACAAGTTCGGCGTCCATTGGCTCGGTTCCGGTAGTCTCGGTATCTATTGAGAGAATTTCGCTTGTAAGTAACTTTTGAATAATTTCTGCTCTTTTATCTTCTGTATCAATGAGTTGGTAGTCTATATCGAGCATTTCTAACCGCGTCAGGTTTGAATTTTCAGAAACGCCCGTCCCCTCGCCCGCAAAATTTGCAAACAAATCGCCTTGAATCGGGGCGCTGTTTTCGGGAGTGGAGGTTTGCGGCTGGGCAAACAGAGTCCCGGCAAAGAGGTCGGGTACCGGAGAGGTTGGAGTAGGGGAGGACGAATTGCCGCTTCCCTTTTTGAGTACCCGGTCGATGAGTGTGCGGAATTCCAACTCCTCGAAAATCTTGCGGAGTTCTTCTTCGTTTACTTCGTGGCAGTATTCGCGTTTTACGGTAGAACCGACTTCTTCTGCCA
>OGDU01001244.1_pt1 | contig 21210 bp, 17 predicted proteins | sample 1570371 | NCBI WGS metagenome assembly OGDU01 (sample SAMEA2581977, study PRJEB24529) | metagenome | biome: Human gut stool | place: China | collected 2011
AACGAAAATGAAAGTTTTAAAGTTTGGAGGTACTTCAGTAGGTTCGGCTCAGCGAATGAAGGAAGTGGCCAAATTGATTACCGATGGTGAACGTAAGATTGTGGTTCTCTCTGCCATGTCGGGTACCACAAACACATTGGTTGAGATTTCGGACTATCTGTACAAGAAGAATCCGGAAGGTGCCAACGAGATTATCAACAAGCTGGAAAGTAAATATCGCCAGCACATTGATGAACTCTTTGCTACTCCGGAGTATAAACAGAAAGGCCTGGAACTCATCAAATCACATTTTGACTATATCCGTTCTTATACCAAAGACCTCTTCACTCTGTTTGAGGAGAAAGTGGTGTTGGCTCAGGGCGAGTTGATTTCCACCGCCATGATGAACTACTATCTGCAGGAATGCGGCGTGAAGTCTGTGTTGCTTCCGGCTTTAGAATACATGCGTACGGACAAGAATGCCGAGCCCGATCCGGTCTATATCAAGGACAAGCTCCAGGTTCAGCTGGAACTGCATCCGGATGCTGAGATTTATATCACTCAGGGGTACATCTGCCGCAACGCCTACGGCGAGATAGACAATCTGCAGCGTGGCGGAAGCGACTATACGGCTTCGCTGATTGGTGCTGCCATCAACGCTTCCGAAATCCAGATTTGGACGGATATCGACGGCATGCACAACAACGACCCCCGTATTGTGGACAAGACTGCGCCGGTGCGTCATCTGCATTTCGAAGAGGCCGCCGAGCTGGCATACTTCGGTGCCAAGATTCTGCACCCTACCTGCATCCAGCCTGCCAAGTATGCCAATATCCCCGTCCGTCTGCTCAATACGATGGACCCCACTGCTCCGGGTACGCTGATTTCCAATGATACGGAGAAGGGTAAGATTAAGGCGGTGGCTGCCAAGGACAACATTACGGCCATCAAGATAAAATCCAGCCGCATGTTGCTTGCTCACGGATTCTTGCGTAAGGTTTTCGAGATATTCGAGAGCTACCAGACTTCCATCGATATGATTTGTACTTCAGAAGTGGGTGTGTCCGTATCTATCGATAATGTGAAGCATCTCAATGAAATTCTGGATGACTTGAAGAAGTATGGCACAGTGACGGTGGACAAGGACATGTGCATCATCTGCGTGGTGGGCGACCTCGAATGGGAAAACGTCGGTTTCGAAGCCAAGGCATTGGATGCCATGCGCGACATACCGGTACGTATGATTTCTTTCGGTGGTAGCAACTATAATATTTCTTTCCTCATCCGCGAGTGCGACAAGAAGGCAGCGTTGCAGTCACTCAGTGATGCGCTGTTCAATGAGGAATAACTCTTGATATTTTTCAGACGCAGATTACACAGATGACGCAGATTCTTTTTGCTTCCTATTTGTGTAATCTGCGTCATCTGCGTCTGAAAAATTATTTGTAGACACCTCTTTCATCTTCCTTTTTTTAAACTAAACAAAGATTACGATTATTATATGAAAGGAACATTCCCTATCCATAAATTCCGCGAATTGCGTACTCCCTTCTATTACTACGACACAAAGGTCTTGCGCGACACACTTTCGTGCATCCGTACGGAAGCTGCCCGATATGGCAACTATTCGGTGCATTATGCTGTGAAGGCCAATGCCAATCCCAAGGTGCTTGCCATTATCCGCGAGAACGGCTTGGGTGCCGACTGTGTAAGTGGCGGTGAAATCCGTGCAGCCATCAAGGCAGGTTTTCCCACTGGCAAGATTGTTTTTGCAGGGGTGGGCAAGGCTGATTGGGAAATCAATCTGGGGCTGGATTATGACATTTTCTGCTTTAATGTGGAGTCTGTCCCCGAGCTGGAGATTATCAACGAGCTGGCTGCCGCTAAAGGTAAGGTGGCCAATGTGGCTTTCCGTATCAATCCCAATGTAGGTGCCCATACCCATGCCAATATTACCACTGGGCTGGCCGAAAACAAGTTTGGTATCAGCATGCAGGATATGGACCATGTGATAGACATTGCGCAGAATATGAAGAACCTGAGATTCATCGGACTGCATTTCCACATCGGTTCCCAAATATTGGATATGGGCGATTTCGTGGCTTTGTGTAACCGCGTCAACGAATTGCAGGATAAGCTGGAAGCTCGCCATATCCGCATCGAGCACGTCAATGTGGGGGGCGGACTCGGCATTGACTACGGTCACCCCAACCGTCAGCCGATACCCGACTTCAAAAGCTACTTCGAGACTTACAACAGCCATCTGAAACTCCGTCCCCACCAGACGCTCCACTTCGAGCTGGGACGTGCGGTAGTGGGACAATGCGGTTCATTGATTTCGCAGGTGCTTTATGTGAAGCAGGGCACCAACAAGCAGTTTGCCATTCTGGATGCCGGCATGACGGATTTGATTCGTCCGGCACTCTACCAAGCGTTCCATAAGATAGAGAATATCACTTCGGATGCGCCGGTTCAGGCTTATGATGTCGTAGGGCCCATCTGTGAGTCTTCTGATGTATTCGGTAAGGCTATTGATTTGAATGGGGTGAAGCGTGGCGACCTTATCGCCCTCCGTTCGGCAGGGGCTTATGGCGAAATTATGGCTTCGGGCTATAACTGCCGTGAGCTGCCTCAAGGATATACGTCGGACGAGCTGGTATAGAGAGGCTGGAGATGCGTTGCATGAATGGCGAAGCATTTATTATACCAAGGCTTCTGTTTTTATATAAAAAATGTTATTGCGTGAACAACTTTTAAGGTTTCTTGTTACTTTTGTAATGATTTCAATTTAAATAAATACGATTATGATTACAGAAAAATTACAGAATGCAATTAATGAGCAGATTACGGCTGAGATGTGGTCTTCCAACCTTTATCTGGCAATGTCTTTCTATATGGAGAAAGAAGGTTATAACGGCATGGCTTCCTGGTTGAAGAAGCAGGCTTCTGAAGAAAAAGCTCATGCTTGTGAAATGGCTTCTTATATCATCAAGCGTGGCGGTAAGGCCAAACTGGACAAGATTGATGTTGTTCCCAATGACTTCGGTACTCCACTGGAAGTGTTCGAGCAGGTAGCCCAGCACGAACGCCGTGTTTCCAAAATGATTGATGAATTGGTAGATGTTGCCTCTGCCGAAAAAGATAAGGCTACACAAGACTTCCTTTGGGGATTCGTGCGCGAGCAGGTAGAAGAAGAAGCTACTGCCGACGGCATTGTAGATATGATAAAGAAAGCCGGTGATGCCGGAATCTTCTTCGTTGACTCAAAACTGGGAGAACGTAGATAAGAGAGAAACTAAAAAAAATCCCGCGGCTAATTTTAGTCGCGGGATTTTTTTTAGTTATGAGTTATAAGTTGTGAGTTATTTGTTGATGAAGGGCTTATATCCGCAAGGGAAAGCACAAGCAAATAACTTATAACTCATCACTCATTTCAGCACTCCCAGCTCTTTCCCCACCTTAATAAATGCAGCGATACATTTGTCCAGATGCTCCTTTTCGTGTCCGGCAGAGATTTGTACGCGGATGCGTGCCTGGTCTTTGGGCACTACGGGGTAGTAGAAGCCGGTGACGTAGATGCCTTCTTCCTGCATGCGGGTGGCATAAATCTGGGAGAGTTTGGCATCATACAGCATGACGGCGCAGATGGCGCTTTGTGTCGGCTTGATGTCGAAACCGGCGGCGGTCATCTTGTCGCGGAAGTAGTTCACGTTTTCCAGCAGTTTGTCATGCAGGGCATTGCTCTCTTTGAGCATCTTGAATACCTCGAGGCTGGCGCCGATGATGCCCGGAGCCAATGAGTTGGAGAAGAGGTACGGACGGCTGCGTTGGCGCAGCAGGTCGATGATTTCCTTGCGTCCGGTAGTGAATCCTCCCAAAGCGCCGCCAAAGGCTTTGCCCAAGGTTCCGGTATAGATGTCCACGCGTCCGTAGGTGCCGTATTGTTCGCTTACGCCGTGTCCCGTAGGGCCTACCACGCCGGCGGAGTGTGATTCGTCCACCATGACCAGCGCGTCGTATTTCTCGGCAAGGTCGCAAATCCGGTCCATCGGGGCAACGTTGCCGTCCATGGAAAATACCCCGTCTGTAACCACGATACGGAAACGCTGTGCCTGGGCTTCCTGCAGGCATCTTTCCAGGTCGGCCATGTCGGCATTGGCGTAGCGATAGCGTTTGGCTTTGCAGAGGCGTACGCCGTCAATGATGGAAGCATGGTTCAGGGAGTCCGAGATGATGGCGTCTTCCTCGGTGAAGAGGGGCTCGAACACACCGCCATTGGCGTCGAAACAAGCGGCGTAGAGAATGGTGTCTTCAGTCTTGAAGTAGTCGGAGATGGCTGCTTCCAGTTCCTTGTGGATGTCCTGCGTTCCGCAGATGAAGCGTACGGACGACATGCCGTATCCGCGGCGTTCCATAATCTGCTGGGCGGCGGCAATCAGCCGCGGGTGGTTGGACAGTCCCAGGTAATTGTTGGCACAGAAGTTCAGCACCTCTTTGCCTTTTACGCTGATGGCAGCTTGTTGTGCACTCTCAATCAGTCGCTCTTCCTTGTAGAGTCCGGCTTCTTTTATTTCAGCAAGTGTCTTGCTGAGATGGTCTTTCATTTTACCGTACATAGCATTTTATTTTTTAGGTAATACGTTGTCATTACATTTCCCACAAAGAACATCATTTTTCTTGGAATAAACAATATCAATATGGCAGAAATATGAAAAAAAAGTATGTATATTTGCACCATATATAATAACGAAACCTTATAAATAACTCGTATGAAGAATATTTTGGTAATTGGAGCTACCGGACAGATTGGGTCGGAACTCACGCTGGAGTTGCGCAAACGTTATGGCGATGACCATGTTGTGGCAGGATACATTCCGAGTGCTATGCCCAAGGGAGAATTGAAAGCATCCGGCCCTTCGGCCATTGCCGACGTGACAGACCGTCAGTCCATCGAGGTGGTGGCACGTCAGTTCAAGATTGATACTATCTACAACCTGGCTGCCTTGCTCTCGGTAGTTGCCGAAAGCCGTCCGGCCATGGCTTGGAAAATCGGTATCGACGGGTTGTGGAATGTACTGGAAGTGGCACGTGAGTACAATTGTGCCGTGTTTACTCCGAGTTCCATCGGTTCGTTCGGCGAAGCTACGCCTCATGTGAAGACACCGCAGGACACTATCCAGCGTCCGCGTACCATGTATGGGGTGACAAAAGTGACGACTGAATTGTTGAGTGACTATTACTATACAAAATATGGTGTGGATACACGCTCGGTACGTTTTCCGGGAATCATTTCGAACGTGACCCCTCCGGGTGGCGGCACTACGGACTATGCGGTGGATATTTTCTACTCTGCCGTGAAGGGAGAAAAATTCGTATGTCCGGTGAAGGCCGGCACGTATATGGATATGATGTATATGCCCGACGCACTGAACGCGGCCATCTCGCTGATGGAAGCGGCACCGGCAAGGCTGAAGCACCGCAACGCTTTCAACATCGCCTCCATGAGTTTTGACCCGGAACAGATTTATCAGGAAATTAAGAAGCATATGCCTGATTTTGAGATGGCATACGAGATTGATCCGCTGAAGCAGGCCATTGCCGACAGCTGGCCCGACTCTCTGGATGACTCTTGTGCACGCGAGGAATGGGACTGGATGCCGCAGTACGACCTGGAGTCCATGACCGTAGACATGCTTGAGAAATTAAGAGCTAAATTAAACAAGTGACCGTAAGCGGTCCGTAAAGAATGAAAAAACTTTTATTGGGATTTTTGTTGTTCACCTTTTTGATTTCGTGCGGAAACAAAAAGGCGAAAATGGATCCCTTTGCTACCATTACGGAAATGGTGGATTCGGCCGGTCACAAGGCCGATACGCTGCTGGAAGCAGAAGTGAAGGAAGAACCGAAGCCGATGGAGGCAGACGAGCTGTTTGATGATTTTATCTTCAATTATGCTTCGGATGATGCCCTGCAAAGGCAGAGGACGGTATTTCCTTTGCCCTATTACAATCGTGACACGCTGTCAAAGATAGAGGAAGAGTTTTGGAAGCATGATTATCTGTTTACCAAGCAGAACTATTACACCTTGCTTTTTGATAAGGAAGAGGATATGGACATGGTGGGCGATACTACGCTGACATCGGTGCAAGTGGAGTGGATTTTCTTGAAAACGCGTATGGTGAAGCGTTATTATTTTGAACGGAAGCGGGGAATGTGGATGCTCGAGGCCATTAACCTGCGCGAGATGGAGAAAGGTGAAAATGAGGACTTCGTGGAATTCTATACCCGTTTTGTGACGGACAGTGTCTATCAGAGCAAGCATATCAGGCATCCGCTACAATTCATCACCATAGACCCTGATGACGAGTTTTCTATTCTGGAAACTACTTTGGATGTGGACCAGTGGTATGCCTTTCGTCCGGTAATGCCTACCGACAGATTGTCTAATATCAATTACGGACAGAAGAATGAGGACTTGTCGGATACCAAAATACTGAAGGTAAATGGTATAGGCAACGGATACTCCAATATCTTCTATTTCCGCAAACGCAGTAAAGGATGGGAGCTGTACAAATATGAAGACACGAGCATTTAAAATAAAGGAGGAAAGGTTTGAGGAAGATACCCAATACATTTGGAATTGACGTTACTGCTGCAAGATTTCTGGAATACGGTTCGGAGGATGAACTGCGGGAGCTGATTGCAGCAGGACAGGTCGTTGCGCCCTGGCTGCATATCGGTGGAGGGAGCAACCTGCTCTTTATTAAGGATTATGAAGGCACGGTGCTGCATTCACGTATCGGTGGCCTGGAGGTGACGTCAGAGGATGAGGAGCACGTGTCGGTGCGTGTGGGCGCCGGTGTGGTATGGGACGATTTTGTGGCCTACTGTGTGGAGCGGCATTGGTATGGTGCCGAGAACCTTTCGCTGATACCGGGTGAGGTGGGGGCGAGCGCAGTACAGAATATCGGTGCCTATGGTGTGGAAGTAAAGGACCTGATAACATCCGTGGAAACCATAAACATGGCAAGGGAGAAGCGTATCTACGGGGTGGACGAATGCGGCTACTCCTACAGAAAGAGCTTGTTTAAGCAACCGGAGATGAAGACCGTGTTTGTGACTTACGTGAACTTCTGCCTGGGTAAACGGGAACATTATACATTGGATTACGGTACTATCCGGCAGGAGCTGGAGAAATATCCGGTGCTGAATCTGGAAATTTTGCGCCGCGTGATTATAGACATCCGTCAAAGCAAGTTGCCCGACCCGAAGGTGCTGGGCAATGCGGGTAGTTTTTTTATGAACCCCATCGTGCCGCGTCGGCAGTTCGAGTCTTTGCAACGGGAATATCCGGACATGCCCCACTATGATGTGGATGCCGGTCGGGTAAAGATACCGGCTGCCTGGATGATAGACCGGTGTGGCTGGAAAGGCAAGGCGCTGGGGCCTGCTGCGGTGCACGGCCGGCAGGCGTTGGTACTGGTGAACTCGGGTGGTGCCACGGGAGCGGATATTGTCGCTCTTTCGGATGCCGTGCGGGCTTCTGTCCGCGCGAAATTCGGCATTGATATTCACCCGGAAGTTTGTTTGATAAAATAGTAAGAGAGTTTTGACGCACCCAAACATCGTTGTATATAACCTGATTTTAGAAATTTATTTGATTTAGTCAATGGGAAAACTCAGAATATTAGGAAGTGGAACTTCGACCGGTGTGCCTGAGATAGGCTGTACTTGTCCGGTCTGCACTTCCACTGACCCGCGGGACAACCGCTTGCGTGCGTCATCCCTGCTGCATACGGATGATGCGGTGATATTGATAGATTGTGGTCCTGACTTCAGGGAACAGATGCTGCGCGCCTCTTCTTTTGAGAAGATAGACGGCGTACTGGTGACACACGAACACTATGACCATGTGGGCGGTCTGGATGATTTGCGCCCGTTCGGCCGTTTTGCCGATATCCCTATCTATTCCGATGCCTACACTGCTGCCCATCTGAGGGTAAGGATGCCTTACTGTTTTGTTGATAAAGTATATCCGGGAGTTCCGCGTATCTATCTGCAGGAAGTGGAGGCGGGGCAAGCGTTCTACATCAATCGGACGGAGGTGCTGCCTTTACGGGTGATGCACGGCAGGCTTCCCATCCTGGGCTACCGCATTGGCGGCCGGCTGGGATATATCACGGATATGTACACAATGCCTGAGGAATCTTATGAACAATTGAAGGGCTTGGATGTTTTGGTAATGAATGCTTTACGGCCAAAGCCGCATCCTACGCACCAGAGTATTTCGGAGGCGTTGGAGGCTGCCGGACGTATTGGTGCCAAAGAGACCTATTTCATCCATATGAGCCATCATGCAGGGCTTCATGCCGACATCGAAAAGCAGCTGCCACCCCATGTACACTTTGCCTACGATGGACTTGAAATAGATTTCTAAACTTTTTGAAACATTTGTTTTGTTTTATTAGTAGAAAATGCTATTTTTGCCAAAAGTTGATGAATAAATGCCATGAAACTCCGACTCCTCATACAGATAGCTGTCGTTGTGTCCATAGTGCTGCTATGTACCGGTTTTGGTGTGTATTCTTTCCTGCGGTTGAATTCGGTGGAGAACCGGCAGGATTTCAATCTTTATACTTTGGTGCCGCAAGATGCCACAGCCATACTCGAAACCGACCGTATGGCAGACCTCGTGGAGGATATCAATGAACTGAATTGCAGCAAAGACAATCATTTTCTATACGTATCGGAGCTTTTTGTTTACTTGAAGAAGTATTTGTATACTTTGGTGGAGGATACTCCGCATGGACTGAGTAAACAGATGAACAAGATGCTGATTAGCTTTCACGAGCCGGATACACCGATGAACCAAGTATTGTATTGCAGTTTGGGTTCGGGTGATTATGAGTTGGTGGAATCTTTTGTGGAGAAGTACTGCTCCAGTTCGTTTCCTTCCAAGTATTTCGATTACAAGGGAGAGGAGATACGTATCTATCCCATGGCAGACGGTCGTTTCCTGGCTGCCTACTTCACTCCCGATTTTCTGGTTGTAAGTTTCCAGAAGCGTTTGATAGAACATGTGATTGATGCGCGGCGCAGCAAAAAGTCCCTGATGAACCTCCCTTCTTTCCGCACTATGTACGCGGGCAAGCAGAGTAACGTGGCTGCCACGGTCTATGTGCGTATGAAAGGAGTGGATATGGGGAAGCCTACGGATGGTATCCGTTCGCAGACGCAGCTGGGCAGTTGGGCGGAGTTTGACATGAAGTTCAATGAAGATGCCATTTATTGCTCCGGCATCAGCCATGGGTCGGATTCCACACAGACGTTTATCAATGCCTTGCGGGTGCAGCAGCCGGTAGAGGACGGATTTTCCGGGGCTCTGCTTCCGTCTTCCACTTTCTTTTACGATCGCTGGGCAATGTCTGACAGAAATTCCTGGTTTGGCTTTACTGCCAGTCAGGAGTATGCCAAGGCCACCTATTCAGACTATATCAAGCAGCGCGACGAGGAGTGGATTGCTTACTTGAATGAGCATGCGGGCGAGAGCGTGATGTCTTGCTTGTTCCAGTCTAAAGACACGTTGGACAAGCTGCCTTGCGCCGTGATGTGTATCCCTCTCAAGGATGAACTGGCAGCGGAACGCCGCTTGCAGTCTCTGCTTTACAGTACCCCCAAGGAAGAGGATGCTCCGCTTATGCCGAAGGTGGTTTCAAATAATTCGTTGTATCCCAAAGCAAGGAAGTTCCCTAAATATGTGTTGCCCCGTAACACGCTGCTCACCCAGCTGACGGGCATCACGGAGTCTGCCCTTTATACCTTTGCCTGTTTCTATCGGGGTAGTCTGTTGCTGGCTCCCGATGCACTGAGCCTTTCGGCCTATATTGAGGCGGTGGAGAGTGGAGATGTGTTAGACGGAACACCGGTGTACGAAGAGGGTATAGGCAGTCTTTCACCCATATATAATTTTGTGATGATGGTGGATATGGAGATGATGCTGAGCCAGCCTGAAACGTATGTGCGTCTGATACCGAACTTCTTCTTCCGTCAATCCAACTTCTTCCGTCATTTCATGCTTGCAGTACAATTCACTTGTACAGAAGGGGTGGTTTATCCGAATATCGTATTGCTTTATAAAGGGTGATTAATCGGTCATTCTGTAGAGTGCTGAGGGAAAATAAGCACGAGGAAAGTCAAAATACACACTCACCACAGATTGCACAGATTAAAACAGCTAAAAAATCTTGATTATCAAAATTCTAGAATGAACTGTGTTAATCTGTGCAATCTGTGGTGAATTATAACATATTCTTAGAACGGCAGGTCATCCTTTGCATCCCCTGCGAGGAATTCCGGTGCGGCAGTGGGAGCCGGCGGTGGAACGGGAGCGCCCGGAGCGGGTGCGGCAGTGCTTACGCGTTCTACCTTCCATGCGCGAATACTGTTGAACCAACGGTCTTGCCATTGGCGTGCGTCTACATCAAAAGATACTGTCAGCTCTTCGCCCATCTGAATATTGAACTGTTCGATTTTGTCCGCTCCAAATACGTCAAAACACATTTTGCGCGGATATTGGCCATGGTCTTCAATCACATATTCTTGTGATTTCCATTCGTTACCTGACTTGGAAACTCCGCCTCTGGGCTGGAGTATAGCGATGATTTTTCCTGTAAATTCCATTGTTTTCTTTTTAAATGATGCGGCGAAGTTACAATTTTTTAGGAATATGAGACGAATATTCGGCTGTTTTTTCTTGCTATTTCTTTGTCGTAGGGAATTCTTTTTTTAACTTTGTCCGTCAGTTTGAAAAAGATAAAAACGGTTTCTAAGACGTTAGCAAAATAAAAAACTTAAATATACAGAAGATATGAAATTTATCGTTTCGAGTACTGCGCTCTCCAGTCATTTGCAGGCTATCAGCCGTGTGATTAATTCGAAGAATGCGTTGCCTATTTTGGATTGTTTCCTCTTTGAACTGCAAGACGGAACCTTGTCTGCAACTGTTTCCGACAGTGAAACGACGATGGTCACTACGGTCGAAGTGAATGAAAGTGATATGGACGGCCGTTTTGCCGTCACAGCCAAAACCCTTTTGGACGCTTTGAAGGAAATTCCCGAACAACCGTTGACTTTTGAAATCAATACGGATTCCCTTGAAATCACGGTACAGTATCAGAACGGTAAATACAGCCTGATGGGGCAGAATGCGGACGAGTTCCCGCAGTCTGCCATGTTGGGTGACAATGCCGTACGTGTGGAAATGGATGCACAAGTGTTGCTGGGTGGTATCAACCGTGCCGTGTTTGCTACGGCTGATGACGAGCTTCGTCCCGTGATGAACGGTATCTATTTCGATATCACAACGGAGGACATCACGATGGTGGCATCAGACGGTCATAAGCTGGTGCGCTGCAAGACACTGGCCGCCAAAGGTAACGAACGTGCCGCCTTTATCCTGCCCAAGAAGCCGGCTTCGCTGATGAAGAATCTGCTGCCGAAAGAACAAGGCATGGTGACTATCGAGTTCGACGAACGCAACGCTGTGTTCACACTGGAAAGCTACCGCATGGTGTGCCGTCTTATCGAAGGACGCTATCCCAACTACAACTCTGTGATTCCGCAGAACAACCCTTATAAAGTGACGGTAGACCGCCTGCAACTGCTCGGTGCTTTGCGCCGCGTGTCCATCTTCTCCTCGCAGGCAAGCAGCCTTATCAAGCTCCGTATGCAGGAGAATCTGATTGTCATCTCCGCACAGGACATCGACTTCTCTACATCGGCCGAAGAAACACTGGTTTGCCAATATGCGGGCAATCCGATGAGCATCGGTTTCAAGTCCACTTTCTTGATTGACATTCTGAATAACATTTCTGCCGATGAAATCGTTATCGAACTGGCAGATCCTTCACGTGCAGGTGTCATTATTCCGGTAGAGCAGGAAGAGAACGAAGACTTGCTGATGCTGCTGATGCCGATGATGCTGAATGACTGATGAATATTAGCAATCGGATTATGAGCTACGAGCTACAAGTGGCTGCGCAATTATGCCGCACGGTACTTGTAGCTCGTGGCTTGTAAGTTAAACTTATAATTTATAGCTCATAGCCAGAGCTTATAAAACGAAAAAACAATGAAATTGAATCTGAAAAATCCGATAGTCTTTTTTGATTTGGAGACTACGGGTACCAATATCAACTCAGACCGAATTGTCGAAATCTGTTACCTCAAGGTATATCCCAACGGGAATGAGGAGTCCAAAACCATGCGTATCAACCCCGAAATGCCCATTCCTGCCGAAGCATCTGCCGTTCATGGCATCTACGATGCCGATATAGCCGACTGCCCCACATTCAAGGAAGTGGCGCGCAACATTGCCAATGACATTGAAGGATGCGACTTGGCGGGCTTCAACTCCAACCGTTTTGATATCCCCGTCCTGGCGGAAGAGTTCCTTCGTGCCGGTGTGGACATTGACATGAGCCGCCGCAAGTTTGTGGACGTGCAGGTCATTTTCCACAAGATGGAGCAACGCACGCTGTCTGCTGCCTATAAATTCTATTGCGGCAAGAATCTGGAAGACGCCCATACGGCAGAGGCTGATACACGTGCCACTTACGAGGTGCTGATGTCTCAGTTGGACCGCTATCCGGAGTTGCAGAATGACGTGGCTTTCCTTGCCGACTATTCCAGCTTCAACAAGAATGTGGACTTTGCCGGCCGTATGGTCTACGACGATAAAGGTGTGGAAGTATTCAATTTTGGCAAGTACAAAGGCATGTCGGTATCCGATGTCTTGAAGCGCGACCCCGGCTATTACAGCTGGATTCTGAACAGTGATTTTACCCTGAATACCAAAGCCACGCTGACCAAGATACGTCTGCGTGAAATGACTCAGAAATAAATGGCAAATATACTGAAAGGGAAGAAAATAGTATTGGGCATTACGGGCAGCATTGCCGCCTATAAAGCATGCTATATTATTCGCGGACTGATTAAGCGTGGTGCAGAGGTGCAGGTGGTCATTACGCCTGCCGGAAAAGAATTTATTACCCCTATCACGCTCTCTGCCTTGACCAGCAAACCGGTTATCAGTGAGTTCTTTGCCCAACGCGATGGCACCTGGAACAGCCATGTGGACCTCGGTCTGTGGGCAGATGCCATGCTGATAGCCCCGGCTACGGCTTCCACCATCGGCAAGATGGCGAATGGCGTGGCAGACAATATGCTGATTACCACCTATCTCTCCGCCAAAGCTCCGGTGTTTGTGGCGCCTGCCATGGACCTGGACATGTATGCCCATCCTTCCACCCAAAAGAATCTGGATACACTCCGCTCTTATGGAAACCACATCATAGAACCTGCTACGGGAGAACTCGCCAGCCATCTGGTGGGGAAAGGCCGTATGGAGGAGCCGGAGAATATCATCCGCCACCTGGAAATGTACTTTGCTGCCAAAGATGGCGACCTGGTGGGCAAGACAGTGATGATAACCGCAGGACCTACTTATGAGAAGATAGACCCGGTGCGCTTCATCGGCAACTATTCTTCCGGCAAGATGGGACTTGCCCTGGCAGATGAATGTACCGCCAGAGGGGCCAAGGTGATACTGATTGCCGGTCCGGTGCAGCAAGGCACTTACTTCCCGATGCACCAGTACCATGCGGTAGAGTCGGCGCAGGAGATGTTCGAGGCTGCATCCGCCGCCTTTGTCCATGCCGATGCCGCCATCTTGACGGCTGCCGTGGCAGACTACACCCCCGAACAAGTGGCGGATGAGAAAATCAAGCGCGAAAAGACCGGGGAGATGAGTTTGAACTTGAAACCTACCCGCGACATAGCCGCTTTCTTAGGCAATCTGAAGAACGATGCGGAGCACTGTCAACGCCTCCTCATAGGCTTTGCCCTTGAGACTCATAACGAGCAGATGAATGCGGAAGACAAGCTCAACCGCAAGAATCTGGACTTCATCGTGCTGAACTCCCTGAACGACAAGGGAGCCGGTTTTCGTTGCGATACCAATAAAATCAGTATCATAGACCACCAGGGAAAGACGGACTACCCCTTGAAGTCCAAAGCCGAAGTGGCTGCCGACATCGTAGACCGTCTGGTGAAAGATTTAAATAGTAAATAGTAAATCGTCAAATCGTCAATATCCTTATGTTGCGTTCGCTTTACATACAGAATTATGCGCTTATTGAAAAGCTCGATATCAGCTTCAGCAGCGGTTTCTCGGTGATAACGGGTGAGACCGGTGCTGGAAAATCCATTATTCTGGGTGCCATCGGTCTGCTGCTGGGACAGCGTGCCGATGTGAAAGCCATTCGTGTAGGAGCTTCGAAGTGCATTATCGAGGCCCGTTTTGATATTTCCGCTTACGGTATGCAGCCTTTCTTTGAGGAGAATGAGTTGGAGTACGAGGAAGAATGCATCCTGCGCCGCGAGGTGTCCGCTTCGGGCAAGAGCCGGGCATTCATCAATGACACGCCTGCTTCATTGGCTCAGATGAAGGAGTTGGGAGAACAGCTGATTGACGTGCATTCCCAGCATCAGAACCTATTGCTGAACAAGGAAGGGTTTCAGTTGAATGTACTGGACATCTTGTCGCATAACGAAGAGGCCTTGTCTGCTTACCAGCATATCTTCGGAGCATGGAAGCAGGCACAGCAGGATTTGGAGGCCCTTGTTGCCCGTGCCAATCAGGATAAGTCGGACGAAGACTATATCCGTTTCCAACTGGAACAGTTGGAAGAGGCACACTTGTCTGCCGGTGAGCAGGAGGAGCTGGAGCAAGAGGCAGATACGCTGAGCCATGCGGAAGAGATAAAGGCCGGACTCTATCGGGTAGGGCAGACGCTCTACTCGGACGAAGGAGGCTTGTTGTCCGGGCTGAAGGAATGCCTGAACACGATGCTCGGCCTGCAGAGGGTTTATCCGGTTGCCGGGGAACTTGCCGAACGCATGGAAAGCACTTATATCGAGTTGAAGGATATTTCGCAGGAAGTGTCGGGTAAGGAGGATGAAATAGAGTTCAACCCCGAACGTCTGGATGAAGTGAACGAACGTCTGAACTTGATTTATACGCTCCAACAGAAGCACCGCGTTTCCACTGTCGGTGAACTTCTGGCGCTGACGGATGAATACGCCGCCAAACTCTCAGCCATCACTTCGTCCGACGAGCACATCGAGGAACTGAAAGCGCGTTGCGACGCTTTATATAATAAGGTGAAAAAGCAGGCTGCCGTCCTCACCAAGGCGCGTACTGCCGCTGCCCGTGAAGTGGAGAAGCAGATGGCTGCGCGGCTGGTTCCGTTGGGCATGCCCAATGTCCGTTTCCAGGTAGAGATAGGTGCCCGCAAAGAGCCGGGCATACACGGGGCGGATACTGTGAACTTCTTGTTTTCCGCGAATAAGAACGGGGCATTGCAAAGCGTCTCCTCCGTAGCTTCGGGTGGTGAAATAGCCCGCGTCATGCTCTCCATCAAAGCAATGATAGCCGGTGCCGTCAAGCTTCCTACCATTGTATTCGACGAAATAGATACCGGAGTCTCCGGCGAGATAGCCGACCGCATGGCGGATATCATGCAGGAGATGGGCGAGCAGGACCGCCAGGTAATCAGCATTACCCATCTACCCCAGATTGCTGCCCGTGGACGCGCCCATTACAAGGTGTACAAGCAGGACAACGAAACGGAAACAAACAGTCACATCCGTCGTCTGACCGACGATGAACGTGTGGAAGAAATAGCCCATATGCTGAGTGGTGCTAAGCTGACCGAAGCCGCACTGAACAATGCCAGAGCATTGCTGGAAGTATCAAATAGTAAATAGTAAATCGTCAAATAGTAAATACCCATATATGGTTGATAACAGTGAAATGATTTTCGGCGTTCGTGCCGTGATAGAAGCCATTCAGGCAGGAAAAGAGATAGACAAGATATTGGTAAAGAAGGACATTCAGAGTGATTTGTCAAAAGAGCTGTTCGCTGTCTTGAAAGGGACTTTGATACCGGTACAGCGCGTTCCGGTGGAACGCATCAACCGCGTGACGCGGAAGAATCACCAGGGAGTGATTGCCTTCATCTCTTCAGTCACTTACCAGAAGACGGAGGACTTGGTACCTTTCCTTTTCGAGCAGGGCAAGAATCCTCTGTTTGTGATGCTCGACGGCATCACGGATGTCCGCAATTTCGGTGCCATTGCCCGTACTTGCGAGTGTGCGGCGGTAGATGCCGTGATTATCCCTGCACGGAACAGTGTATCAGTCAACGCAGACGCCATGAAAACCTCGGCAGGAGCCTTGCACACTTTGCCCGTTTGCCGCGAACACAGCCTGAAAGAGACCCTGCAATTCCTCAAGAATAGTGGTTTCCATATCGTGGCAGCCACGGAGAAAGGCGATTACGACTATACCAAAGCCGACTATACCGGTCCGATGTGCATCATTATGGGTGCCGAAGACAAGGGGGTGTCCTATGACAACCTGGCGTTGTGTGACGAGTGGGTGAAGATTCCCATGTTGGGAACCATCGAGTCCCTCAATGTTTCCGTTGCAGCCGGCATTTTGATTTATGAAGCGGTAAAACAAAGAACCAACTAAGATATGAAAAAGAAATTGCTGTTGATGCTCACTCTCTGTTTATTGGCTCAGTGGAGTGTGGCACAAGCCCCGAAGTGGGTAGACAAAGCCAAACGTGCGGTTTTCTCGGTAGTGACTTACGACCAGAACGATAAGATACTGAATACTGGAAACGGCTTTTTTGTCACTGAAGATGGCATTGCGCTTTCTGACTACACCTTGTTCAAAGGTGCCCAGCGCGCCGTTGTGATGAGCTCGGACGGGGCACAGATGCCGGTGGAGGCCATTATGGGAGCTGATGACATGTACGATGTTGTCAAGTTCCGTGTCGGCATCCCCGGAAAGAAAGTCACGGCGCTCACTTTGGCTGCTGTGGCTCCGGCTGTCGGCGCGGATGTATATTTGCTGCCTTATTCCACCCAGAAGGACCGTTCTTTTACTACCGGGAAAGTAAAGGAGGCTGATAAGATTTCCGGCAACTATTCCTATTATACGCTCGATATGCGTCTGAAGGACAAGATGGTGAGCTGTCCGCTGATGACTGTGGACGGGCAGGTCTTCGGCCTGGCGCAGAAGTCCTCCGGACAAGACACGGCTACCATCTGCTATGCCATTGATGCCAATTTCGCCATGTCGCAGAATATCTCCGCATTGTCTTATGGAGATATGTCATTGAAGGGCATCGGTATCAAGAAGGCATTGCCCGATACCGAAGAGCAGGCTTTGGTGTTCCTCTACATGGCTTCTTCCCAACTGTCTCCGGAGAAGTATATGGAGACTCTGAACGATTTCATTGCACAATATCCTGCCAGTGCCGACGGTTATCTGCGCCGTGCTTCCCAGCATCTGTTCATGTCCCGTGAAGATGCTTCCATGGATAAGGTTGCTGCAGACATGGATAAGGCTTTGGAGGTTGCCGCAAAGAAAGATGATGTGTATTACAACCGGGCCAAGATAATCTATAATTATGCATTGGGCAAGCCCGAGAAAGTTTATAAGGACTGGTCGCTCGACAAGGCTTTGGACGAGGTACGGAAAGCGATAGCCATTGACGAACTTCCGGTTTATGTCCAGTTGGAGGGTGACATCCTGTTTGCCAAGCAGGACTATCCGTCGGCATTTACCAGCTATGATAAAGTGAATAAGACCATTCTGGCCTCTCCGGCTACCTTCTTCAGTGCTGCCAAGACCAAGGAACTGATGCAGGCGCCTGCCGAAGAGGTACTGGCTCTGATGGACAGTTGTGTGGCCCGCTTTACCCAGCCCTATACGGAGGAAGCCGCCCCTTACTTGCTGGAGCGTGCCCAAGCCCGTATGAATGCAGACCAGGCGCGTAATGCCATGCTGGATTATGACGCCTATTACAATGCCGTGAACGGTAAAGTGAACGACATGTTCTACTATTACCGTGAGCAGGCTGCTTTGAAGGCCAAGCAGTACCAGCGTGCGCTGGACGATATGGCGAAGGCCATCGAACTGAATCCGGAGGATTTGACTTACCGTGCCGAACTGGCAGTGGTGAATCTTCGCGTGGGACGTTACGAGGAGGCGTTGAATGTGCTGAAGGCTGCTCTGGAGAAAGACCCTAAATATGCCGAAGCCTACCGTCTGATGGGTATCGCCCAGCTGCAGATGAAGAAGGACAAGGAAGCTTGTGTCAGCTTTGCCAAGGCAAAGGAATTGGGTGACCCCAATGTGGATGCTTTGATTGAGAAGCATTGCAAGTAAAGGGATGGGATAGAATAAAGGCTCTGCTTTCGCAAGCAGAGCCTCTGTTTTGGGGAACTCCCCCGTGTTAAATGAGTTAAGTCTAGGTATAACAGGTTATGAGTGAAATTACGTTGTTTTATTTATAAAATGCGTGGATTTCCGGAATACTGCATATACTTCGGATTTTTTTATGAGAAAAAAGAAAATAGACCCGATTATTAATAAAAACAAACTTTGACAATCATGAAGAAAGTGATTTGCAGCCAGAAGGCACCGGGCGCCATAGGCCCTTATAGCCAAGCTATCGAAGCCGGCGGAATGGTATTTGTATCAGGTCAGTTGCCTATTGACGCAGCTACCGGAGTGATGGCTGAAGGTGCGGAAGCGCAAGCCCGCCAGTCCTTGGAGAATATAAAGCATATTCTGGAAGAGGCAGGCCTGGGCATGGCAAATATTGTGAAGACAACCGTTTTCCTGGCAGACATGTCCTTGTTCGCTGATATGAACAAGGTATATGCCACTTATTTTGACGGTGCTTTCCCGGCACGTTCGGCTGTGGCAGTGAAGGCGCTGCCTAAAGACGCCTTAGTAGAGATTGAGTGCATCGCGGTTCGCTAACAAGTCGGCAACAATGAAACTGCTGCCTCCCACGAAGATGAAATCTTCCGGGAGGCTTTTTTCTTGTGCGGCCCGCACGGCGGCGGGTACGTCAGGATAGCAATGCCCTTTCAGGCCAGCTGCTGCGGCCAGCTCCTGCAGTTCGCTTTCGGGCAATGCTCGCTTCACGCTGGCTTTGGTGAAGTAGTAGGTCGCTTCCCGGGGCAGCAGGGCCAGTACCCCCCGTATATCCTTGTCATTGACCATGCCTATGATGATGTGTAGCTGGCGGTAAGCCTGCTGTTTCAGTTGTTCTGTAATGTAGGTGATGCCTCCCACATTGTGGCCGGTGTCACAAATCAGGGTGGGCGAGTCCTGCAGTTTTTGCCAGCGTCCCATCAAGCCCGTCAGTTCCGCCACACGGGCAAAGCCACTGCGCACTGCTTGTCCGTCCAGCCGGTAGCCGGCTTCTTTCAGTAGCGGGAGGGCGGTGAGGATGGTCCGGGCATTTTTCTGCTGGTAGAGTCCTTTCAGTTCGTATTCTATTCCGGGATAGTCTTCACGGTCATTCTCCTCGGCAAAGTAGATGGGAGCACCCGTTGTCTGTGCTTTTTCCAGAAACACCGGTTTCGTTTCGGGAGTGGTCTCGCCGATTACAACGGGGATACCGCTTTTAATGATTCCTGCCTTCTCTCCTGCGATTTTTGCCAAGGTGTCCCCCAGGAATTGGGTATGGTCAAAACTGATGTTGGTGATGATGCATACATCCGGACGGATGATATTGGTGCAGTCCAGGCGTCCGCCTAGTCCCACCTCGATTACGGCTACATCCACCTTTTCATCCGCAAAGTAGCGGAAGGCCATGGCAGTGGTCAGCTCAAAGAAGGAGGGGTGGAGGGGTTCGAAGAATCCACGTTCCTGCGCTACAAAACGGATGACGTATTCCTCGGGTATAGGCTGTCCGTTAATCCGGATGCGCTCCCGGAAATCCACCAGGTGGGGCGAGGTGTAGAGTCCGACCCTATATCCCGCTTCTTGCAGTATGGCGGCAAGCGTATGCGAGCAGGAACCCTTTCCGTTGGTACCGGCCACATGAATGCTGCGGAAACTGCGGTGGGGATGTTCGAAGTGTGCGTCCAGGGTCAGAGTGTTTTCCAATCCTTCCTTGTATGCTGAGCCGCCCACTTGCTGAAACATGGGCACACTGTTATATAAGTAAGTTAAAGTGTCCTGATAATCCATCTTTTATAATATTTAACGGAGAAGCAATCCTTTCTCCCTATTAATTTGTTATCTTTAAAAGCGACAAAGATAATGCAAACCGGACGCAATCAAGCTTGCTTGAAATTGCTTGCAGTGTAGCTTATCTTAAGCTTATGCAAAGGTATTAACAATTTAAATCTAACGTGTATGGGAGCTAAGAAAAATTTTGTGATTGATACGAATGTGATTCTTCACGATTATAACTGTTTGAAGAATTTTCAAGAGAATGACATTTATCTTCCCATCGTAGTCCTTGAAGAACTGGACAAATTCAAGAAAGGTAATGAGCAGATTAATTTCAATGCGCGTGAGTTCGTCCGTGAACTAGATTTGATTACCGATGACAATCTGTTCACCAAAGGGGCGCCATTGGGAGAGGGCTTGGGCCGTCTGTTTGTGGTGGCAGGCATGGTGGACTCTCCCCGGGTACGTGATTCCTTTCCCGAACGCATTCCCGACCATCAGATTCTGTCGGTAGTGGACTGGCTTTCTACCAAAAAGCCTAAAATGAAAACCATTCTTGTCACGAAAGACGTGAATCTGCGCATGAAGGCGCGTTCCATCGGTCTGCTGTGCGAAGACTACATCAATGATAAGGTAATCAATGTGGATATATTCGAAAAGTCGAATGAAGTGTTCGAGGGTATTGACCCTGCGCTGATAGACCGCATTTATTCTTCCAAAGAAGGACTGGACATCAACGAGTTTGATTTTAAGGACATCATTCGTCCTAATGAATGCTTTGTGCTGAAGAGTGACCGCAGCAGTGTGCTTGCACGTTATAATCCCTTTACCCATTCGATTTGCCGGGTCAACAAGACAAAGAACTATGGCATTGAACCGCGTAATGCCGAGCAGAGCTTTGCTTTTGAGGTGCTGAACGACCCGAATATCAAGCTGGTTGCCCTGACCGGTAAGGCGGGAACCGGTAAGACCCTGCTGGCACTGGCCGCCGCATTGGGAAAACTTACCGACTACAAGCAGATTCTTCTGGCACGTCCCATCGTGGCCTTATCCAATAAAGACCTTGGATTCCTTCCCGGTGATGCCAATGAGAAAGTGGCTCCTTACATGCAGCCTTTGTT
>OGDU01001257.1_pt1 | contig 21067 bp, 16 predicted proteins | sample 1570371 | NCBI WGS metagenome assembly OGDU01 (sample SAMEA2581977, study PRJEB24529) | metagenome | biome: Human gut stool | place: China | collected 2011
AGCACCTGCTCTTGTACTACTTGTATTGTTTATGTAAATCTGTTCAAAGATCGCTTGTTTCACGATTGCTGTTCTTTTCAGAAAGCGGGTGCAAAGGTAAGAACTTTAAAGCATAACTTCCAAATGTTTCGGAAGTTTTTTTTCACTTTTCTTTTCCAAGGCCGAAGTTCCGAAAGAAACCTATGGCAAAGAAGAGAAAAATGGAAGCTTACCGCTCCGTTTTACTGTCAGAATGTCAAAACATCGCCGCCTTCGTTCCCGAAAGCGGATGCAAAAGTAGGGCTTTTACGGACATCTGCAAAATATATACAAGCTTTTTTTGAGGGTTTACGTGAACTTTTTCATAACTAGCTGATTGATAGATATGTTTTAAAGCATGTTTTTTAAAGGGAAAGAAAGGCAGGAAGGAAGGGGACACATTATATATATACGCGCGCGCATCGGAATATACTAAGTTCACCCCTTGACATAGACCACTGAACGGCCGGCACCACGCTTGAGGAGCCCAAAGAGAACTGACAATAAACCTGCGAAAGGCTACATCCGGAAAGCACGGAAACTATATAAACCGCAAAACGTTCTGTGATGCTTTCTCAAATCACTTTGTGAGGTTTTTTAAAGTTATTAACACAAAACGAAATGTGATTTTTCATTTGTTTTCTGGCACTCTTTAAACACCTATCAAAAGGCCTTTAAAAGTTCCTCAAATCATCCGGAATACTTATCTTTGTGTGAATTTAGGAGGAATGTGTACTTAAAAAGAACAAGGAATAGACAGCGGAGAGAAAGTTCCTCCCACCGTTTTTATTAACTTTCCACTATCTCACTCATTGGCCGGATGTACGCAGCCCACTTTCTCCATCCGTTTGATGTCTTGTAGGCGTTGACAGCATTGTCGGGCACATAGATGTCAGGTATCCGGGGAGCGTTAAGCAGTGTCCAGTAATCGGTCGACGGAGGTGTTTCGGTCCGTATTATCAGGGTCTTCAACAGAGGAGAATTCCCCATACCGGTCACCGACACGGCATTTTCCCCGATTTCCACACGGGTCAGTCGTGGCATATCCCCCAATCCGCTAATTGCTGTGACATGGGGCGGATATACGAATTCCGAAATTCCGGTGCCGCCGAAAGCGCCAGACTCAATAGTTGTCACTGTGTCAGGAATGGAAATTTCTTTCAACGCCCCACAATTGTAGAAAGCCTGCTTTGAAATAGTGTCGCACCCATTGCCTATTATGCATCTTTCCAGAGAGACGCATCCGTAAAAGTATTGGTATCTGATATTCCTGTTTTCCGGCAATTCGATACTTTGCAAAGACGTACAGCCGGTAAACAGATTATTGGACGAGGTGGTGAAATTTAGCCACTTGAACTCATTGAACGAGACAATCCGCGTATTGTTTGCAAATGTGCCGGCATTGATTACCTGTTGAACGGCCGCTTCCTCTTCCGTTATATAGCCGTCCTTGTCGGCATCCCATATGCCAAGGCAGATGCGCCGGGCTTCCGCGTCCTTGAAATGAATGGCCGCTTCACCGACAAGTACCAGATTCAGTCTGTTGAATACACTTCTCAGTGCATCCACCGTGTCCTGGTAGTACTTGGAATGCACAGTAATGGTGCCTTCCAGTACCGGTATCGGGTCTTCGCCGGACAGTCCCTCGGCTGACAAGCCGGAGTAGCTGCCGTCGGAGAGGCGGGCGAGCATGTCGAGTGCGTCGGCCGTGTAATACTCCTCATTGAAACCTATTGCGCGGATATGTTTCAGCGCGTGGGCATCACCCTGCGGTTGCTGTGCCTCGATGACGTCAGACAGCAGTTTCATGGGCTGCAGCAAAGGACAGTTCTCCACCCAGAAGTCTGTCACATTCGGGGCGCACTGGCCGATGCGCAATCCGCCGGTGGACAGCAGGGGGAAGTTCCTGAAGCCGATGTACTTGTTGTTTGCCGGATACTCGATGACTTCGAGACTGCCGCCTTCCGGAACCTTAATCTGGCTGAGATTGGTTCCGTCCGCATATATCTCACGGATATTCTGGCAGGCGCTCAGGTCAAGAGTACCCTGCAAGGTGGCAATGTTTGACAACAGGACTTTCTGTAGGCTGCCGCAGTCGGCAAGGGTAAGCCCGGTGATGGTGATGATGACGTTTTCGGTCTTGCTGCCCAGGATGAGCTCCGTCAGGCGCCGGCCACGGACCACCATGGTGCCGCTGACGTTCTTCCGGTGCCAGTCGCCGATGGAGAGCAGCCAGCTCGCCGCCTGGATGGCGTTCTGCTGGTCGGCAGAGCCGCCGAGGTCGATGGTCATCCGGCACACTTCACCGGCCTTGGTCCTTGCGCCCTGCACGATGCTGGTACCGTTTGCAATGGCCGGGTACATGTCGAATGCCGGGGTTATCTCGTAATCTATCAGGTCGCCTGCTGCACGCACGATGATGGTGTCCGTTCCGCTGTTTGAAAACAGACCGTAGCTGTATTTCGACATGATGTACATGATGCGCTTCTTCACCCAGGCGGTTTCGGCAGAGCAGAAGTCGCCATGCGATTGGGTGATAGGGTCGGTGTCGTTGGTATAAGAGCCGCTGTTGTAGGCTATCTTGGCTATCTCGTAGCGTTTGGCATCGGCGTTGACCAGCGTGGCCGGGAAATAGTTCTTGATGCCGAGATAATACTTCTTGTAGAAGGCATATACCTTGTCATAGGGAGTGCCCGAGGATTGTCCGCACAGGCTTTCCATGGCACTGAGCATCTTCCGCATGCCTGCCGCAATCTCGGCGCTGAATGCCAGTTCGAGCATGTTCCAGAATACGGATGTCTCGCCGTTCCAGATGGGCTGGCCGTTACTGTAAACATCGTGCATCTCGCAGTGGTAGGGCTTGCGGTCCTGACCCTGGTTGTCTATCGGGAAGATGGTGTCGGCATCGTCCAGGCGCCACCGCCACTTGCTGCCGGTAGTGCAGAAGTTATACGGATAGGTGTTCTTCGCCCGCTGGTCGGTTCCGGCCGTAAACTCCACGAAATTATGATGGAATACGGCGTCGCTGATGTCGAAGCAGTCGGGGATGGTAGCCCGGAAAAGCTGCTTCCTCGCATTGACGAACAGTTCATTCAGCTGGTCGGCCGTGAAGGCTGATAAATCACTGCTTAAATACTCTTTGAGCTGTGTCTTAAGGTTAATCTGCCCGGCCCCGATGTCCGAAGGGATGAATTTCCCTTCCGCCGCCTCATAGTAGTACAGATTGTAGAGGTCGGTATCGCCGGTCTTGGCAATCCAGTACTCATACCCCGTGCTCCGATATTCCGCAACAGAAGCATTCAGCTCCGCCAGCGTGCCGCCAAACGGACGGATGCGGTTGTTGCAGACATATACGGCGTTATAGGAATCTATCCACCTCTGCGCAGAGAGCGGTTCGGTCCCGTCGGCATTCAGCTCTCCGGCGTCGAAGTCCCAGCAATTGGTATCATTATATTGGAAGGCTTCCTCATCGGCATTGTACGCCCAGTATGACTTGCCGCGGTTCCAGGGCACACGGAACAGTGCCCCCAGCGGTGCGTTGTCCGAGCCCTCTACAGAGAGAAGTTCCGGGAAAGCCTCCGTATCATAACCGAAACAAAGGTCATCTCCCTTGTCCGGGCCGAACGTAAATTCTCCCATGCAAGTATATACATCCTGCCCTTCCTCGTTCACGGACTTCGAGAAGCCGATGAACGGCTCCTGATAGACGGCCACACGTATCTTCGGGTCGGCAACCATCGCCTCGTTCTTCATGCCTGTCTCCTTGAAGAGGGCATCGTAGGCATCCACGCTGCCTGCCTTGTGGTCCTGCATGGAGCTCGCCCAGTTCTTCTTGGCGGTCAGGCGCCCGGACTTCGGAACGTTGTCGTACATCAGCACACAGTTCTTGTCCGTGGTACCGTCGGCATAGGTCGCGATGGAGGCTATCTTGTTTCCATCAGCGTCCTTCAGCCCTTTCATCTTAAATCTAATATTCCACTCCAGGTATTTTTTGGAAGATGTACCCTGGCCTTCCACCAGCAGATTGGTAAGCGTGAAGTTCCTCTCCGGCTTGTCCTTGAAGAAGACTTCCAGATTACCCGCCACGCCCGAAGGGTTCATCAGGTTCGGGAAAGGCTTGTCTACCACAAACACGTTGTACAGCAGCTTCGTGGCATTGAAGTCGATATTCACACCCTCACCGTCCAGCACGAGGTTGACGTTTTTCTCCGCAAGCTTCTCGTCGGTGGTCACCAGCTGGTTGATATAGTTCTTCTGTACGGCTTCCGAAGGCAACGCACTGTCGTAGACACGCAGCCCGTACAGGTAGAGGTTGGCATAATCGCTACCCAGCACAATCTTGCCGTCATTGCGGAAGTAGTCGTTGTTCTCGTAGGCATACTGCCGGTTCTTCTTGCCGTTGATGTAGATGGCCACAATGTTGAACCCTGCATTCCCGTAGGCATCGGGCATCACGACTACTGTCAGGCGGATACGCACACCGTTGTCTATAGGTACGTCCTGCGTCGAGCTCTCCTGCATGGACTGGGAGAAGAAGGATACGTTCTCGCCCGACACGCGCAGGCCTACGTTGTTCTCCGCAATGGTGATGATGTCCTTGCTGGCATCCGAGGGATTCTCCACCTTGAAGTCGATTTCGATGGTCTTGCCCCGGCGGGCGGCTTCCGTGGCGAAGGGGCGGTAGTCTATCACGGACCTGCTGCGGGCGAATATCTTCAGTGCCTTCACTCCGTCGGCGTCAGCCGCCCATCCGTCGTTGCTCCAGTTCAGGTTGCTCCACTCTACCGGTACGGCCGTCTTGTCCGCCTCGTTGATGACGCTCCTGTAATTCGTCTGCGAGTTGGCACGGGTCCGAGGATTGATATAGAGTGCGGCGCCTGCCGTAGCCGAATAGCCCAGCGAGTTGTTCACCGGCAGGGCAATGGGTTCCGTCAGGGCATCCGCACCGTCCGTCACGCCGACTGTGACGCCGAAGTCGGCATCGTCATCCGTCTCCACCTCCATCGGGTAGGTGAAGGTGTTCCTTGCGTTCGCCACGATGGCGTCATTCTCGGAACTGTACACCTCCATGCCGCCTCTGGTGATGGAGAACCTTGCCTCGGTCAGTGCGGACGGACCGTCGTAGATGGCGTAGTCGAACACCGTGTTGTCCTGCCAGTTGGTGAGCTGTTCCGCCACGTTGTTCACGCACATAAGCTTCACGGCTTCGCTGGCCGTACGGATGCACATGATGTTGACCGATACGGATTTTGTCTGGATGGTATTGTCGGAGTTGGAAAGATAGAAACTCACGTTGTATACGCCCGTCGCTCCCGGATGCTCCAGCAAGTAGATATACGGAGTATCCAGATACACGGCTGTGCCTATCGTCTTGTCGTAGCTCTGGCTGTAGCCGTCGCCGGTGACGGTCAAGTGCAGTGTCTTGTTGATGTTACCGTTGATTATCATCGGGATGTTGATGTTCCCGGAGAAGGCGGTCCACCAGGCGAAGTTCGGGGTGCTGATGCCCAATGACGTGAGTTGCACGTTGTAAGTTACCGGTGCGGTGGTCTTGTCGGTATTCTCCCCCTTGATGGAAATCTTCACGCTGTTGCTGCCTGATGACAGCCATTCGGCTATGTCCTGCCTGATGGATACGCCCGAAGAGACTTCCATCTGCTTCACCACGGTGAAGTCGGCATACTTGGCGTTCTTCATCATGATGGTGCACAGGCCGAGTTCTCCGGTAGACTTGTAGGGTTCGTCCAGGCTGTCGCGATACTGCGAGATGAAGGAGAAGTCAAGCACGCACTCCTCGCCGTACTGGGTGGCGAAGCCGAGCGAGGCCATGTTGTTCCGGACATATACGCTGTACATGGTTCCGGCGCCTCCGGCCAGTTCGCGCACAATCTGTTCAAGCGTCGCACCGGAAGCGCCGTCGAAGGCTGTGCCTGGGTCGGTACCGATGACAAGCTGCGCATTCCTCACTTCCTGCAGGGCGTTTTTCAAGTTCTGCATCGCCGCCTTGTTCGTCTCGAGGCTGTTGTCATTAACGCACTTGGCGAACTCGTTGATCTTTCCGACAAGCTCGTTCAGTTCCTCGGCCTTGAGGATGTTGCCACGAACGAAGTTTCTGTTTAATTTATCCATAACCTATCCTAATATATCGTTGTCATCAAGCCTGCTTGAGTCCAGTATGAAGTCTACAATCTCAATAACCTTGCCGCCACGCGCGGCAAGGGCGTGCATTATCAGGTTCGTCTCGAGCATGCCCGTGTCGGCCATGTCACTCTCGATACGGCTGATGACCGCATTCGTGGCACCTCCATCGTCACCGGTCACGCGCTTGCTCAAAACGAACCTGATGTAGCCCATGTCACTTGACGTTCAGTTGGTTGATAATTTCACGCTTCACTGCGGCTATGAGCCGGGAGTTCTTGACTACAAGCTCAAGGGCCTTGCTGTATCGTTCAGGAATCTCCACTGCATCCTTTGAATAGTAGATGCTTTTAGCTAAGTCCTCAAAGCCTATGTCCAGCAGGATACTGCCGTTGTACATCATTTCATTGCCGACGGTCTCGGCTGCGTCGAAGGTCTGTCTGCCGCCCTCGAATGAGGTCTGTGCCTCGATTTTTCTAAAGTTGATTTTCATGATACGTATACTATTAATTTATAATATCCTTTTAATTATCTGGCTGGATAAGATTTCTTGAGTATGCCATTTTTTAAAAACCTCAATCCATACATAGTGTCAAGCCAAACCTCGTCACTTTCGCCATCACCAGTTGAATTCATCATACTAATTATGTTTGTAGAAATACTAAGAATGCTTAGAGTACTTCCATGACCACTAGTTATCGAAATATATGGGCTATTCTCATTACCATCCTTAAAACCGATATCAATAACTTTATCATTATTATTGTCATACACTCTTATGCTGCCATATGTTCCGTCAGTACCATATTCATTTTCCTCCTTTATAGTTACGCGGCTTCCTCCAGACATAGATGTACTAAATTCGCCTTTAAATACTCCGCTATTGGCTGTAACATTATTCAAGGTAATGTTATTCAAAGTCGCATCATTCCCGTTGATGTCACCCGATAATGTAAGGTTATTGGCGGTAATGTCATTCAGCGTCAAGTTCCCGTCCTTGTCCACCACGAACGTGTCGTTCGCCACGATATGCCCGTTGAACCGGATGAGGTCGGCGCTCACCAGCGCATTGCTCTGGAACCTCCCGTCGGGCAGCTCGGTAACGAAAGCGGCTATATACGATTTCTTTACATAACCATCCGAAGCGGTTTTCTCTGCAAACATCTGCACAAGGTTTGATTCGGTGATGAGCCCCGACTTGTCGATGTTCGTGATATGCCCCGCCGCATCAAAACTCACCTTCTTAGACAGCAGCGAGTTGAAATCAGCCGTCGTCACCAGCCCGGAAGTGTTGATGTTCGTGATGTTTCCGGAGCTGTCGAAGTGGATGCCTTCAACCAGCGCGGCGATGGAGTCCTTTGTCACCTGGATGGCCGCCGTGTTCTCATCAGCCGTATCCTGCGCCCCCCGGGCAAGATAATAAGCGTCCCGGGCATCGCTGATACCCTGGTTGGCAAGCCTCGTAGCCTCGGCAATGCCATTTTCCGAATCCGTCACCGCAACCGTGATGCGGTCCCCCAGGTTCTCGATATAGGCAGTAGTTGCCGTGGAAGAAGGTTTCCAATGGCTGATGCTGAATGCTGCTCCTGCCACCTTCGCAGTCTTGCATACGAGAGCATCATTCTTGTAAATAGTGGTGCCGTCATTGTACGTCGCGTTCACCCACATGTCTCCCACGTCGTAGGCATCTGCCACAGTGGGCTGCGACACGAATACACGCCGCTTGCCGTCGGCCGTATCCTGCGCTTTTTTAGCATCTTCCAGCGCCTTCAGCGTCAGGTGGTCGGTGATTTCTTCCCAGGCACCCGACTCGAACCGGTAGCCCTGCCCGGTAGCGGTGTTGTAGAACAGGTCCTGGTCGTGCATGGCCTTCAGCTCCGCAGTCGTCCATTCCGAAGCGGGAATGTTACTCAATGTAGGCTCATAGTCATAGAACCACATCGTGTACTCCTTGTCCGTCTGCTGCTTGATAATGTCGAGATTTACCTGCATGTCGTCAAGGGTCTTGTCCATGTCCTTACCCGTGGCCTGGTTGATAAACCTGGCGGTAATCTCGCTGAGCACCGTATTGAAGTCAATCAACGGTTCGGGCATCGTGTACGAGTTTATCCCATTGTATATGCGCACATAAGGCCCTCCGGCGGTAACGCTGTCCCATACAATGGCACCCTGTCGGCCCGTGTCCGTCCGGTTGCCGAGCTGCACGATGCTGTCTCCGGCAAGCGGGATGTCGCTGCCCGATGCACAGTCGTCCTTGGAGAGGTCTATGTAGTCGTCTCCCGTACCCGTCACGAGCCGCCAGTAGTAGTGGTTGCCCGATTTCAGGTTGAACGTCTCGCAGATGGCCTGGTCATCCTCCTGGAAGGTGTTGTACACGGTACGCCCCTCCGAATCAGTGGTTTTGAAATAGCAGCGCCAGTATGTGCCCTTGTCCTCCACGCGGTTGCAGATGATGCCGCCGCCGGTATTGTACTGCCTGCCCCCGACATAGGTGGACTGCTGCACCTGGATGTCCTCCACGCTCAGCTTCTTCCGGATGTCCACAAAGTCGATGTCGAGATGGTAGTTGCCGTCCGCGTCCCGGTAGATGCCGAAACCTGAGCCTCCGGCTGAGAAGTTCTCCGACACGAGGTCTTTCAGCAGCATGATTTCGTTCAGCGTTGCCGTGCCCTTCACGTTGATGCCCTCGATGAAGGTCATCAGTTTCTCGATGGTCTCGGCGATGTCCTTGCGCACGTAGCGGTCGTCGTTGTCGTTCTTGCTGCCTATAGGGTCAAGCTTGAAGTGCCTCTTCCCGTCGGTCTCCGGTATGCTGTCGTCCTTCGACAGCTTGTAGACGGCACCCCCGTTCTCAAGGGTCGACACGAGCTGTCCCGCATAGGGGAAATAGGCTTCGGCGTCGGTGTTCCTCGCGTATACGCGTGCGTCCTCTATGGTATCGAATACAGACGAGCTGTCGATAGGCCGGTACGTTGTCCTCTTGTATTGCAGCGCGAAGCTGCTTCCGTTTATCTTTACCATGTCAACTCGTTTTGAATGTGAATGTATCGGCATCGTTCGTGCCGTCGGTCCGTATCACCCACATGCGGTAATCCGTTGCCTGGCTTCCGTTAGCGCCTTCCACAGGGATGGAAGTGGGGCCGCTGCACACTCCGGTGTCTTCGATAAAATTACCGGGATATGCGGTCAGGGTGAGCTCGCTCACGGTTCCCTCAGGTATGCAGATTACGATTGTCTTCCACCGGCCGGCACTGAACTTGTAGCTGCCGGCCCCGGTGTACATCCCGCTGCTGCCGAGTGACCGTACCTGGGCCGATGTGGCAGGCACAGAGTCCACAACCCCGGCAAACCACTTGCGGCGCACGTTTACGCTGATGGTGTCGTTCAATGTCTTTTCCGGCAGCTGCCCGTCGGCCGATGCGGCATAAGTGACGGCGGCCTTGTAGGTCTCCCTCTCGATATAGGTGCCGGACAGCCGTCTGACAGCAGTCTGTACACCGGAATTCTCTTCCGAAAAATGCAGTATATTATCCTTCTTGTCATCATAGTAGGCTTCCTTCATGGCACCCTGTCCGTTGCGTGTGGCCGTGTAGGTGATATATCCTTTCGGAGTGCCATATTCCACATCATTTGATGTCGATATGCTGCTCCGGAGTTCCGCTCCTACCGGTCTGTAAAGCATATTGCGAAAAATCTTTTCCCATGTCTCTCCGGAAGCAACCACATCTCCCTTCTTTATATATCCTACATCGCTGGAATTGACAAGGATATCCTTCTTCAGTTTGTCAGACACCTCTGTGATGGAAGAAGAGCCACTGCCTCCGGAAGAGGAACTCCCCCCCATTGACACCACATACTGCAACTGCGAGAGGCTTGCTTCCACTGTCCTCTTCCATCCCTTGCCGACCTTGTTGGTGCACTCAATATTGGCGATTCCCAGGTTGTCCAGCTTCCGCACCACCTTCGTCATCCGGGTATCGAAATATCCGGAAGAGAAATACTTGTCACTGAGCAACCGCACACGTTGACCGAGCTGTAATGGTATGTTTTGCTTGTCTACCCATATATAGTCTGTGTCGCCACCATAGATGGATATGTCATCGCTGTATTTCTCCAAGAAACTGTCCACGGCAGCCTTGTAGTCCTGCTCAGCCTGAGCTTCGTATGATTCTGGCATGCGAATATTCCAGGGAATATACGTGTCTCCCGGCTGGGGTACAAGGTTTCCGCCCGGTATCTGAATGTCATCGGAAGGATAGGTGTTGATGATTTCCCATTCCAGCGTATCCGAATTATAGTTGGCCTCGAACCAGTAATTGTTGCTTTCGGAATTTCCCTGCCCGGCAAGGTCACCGGTCTGAAAGGATATACGTTTCACAAGCCCGGCAATCTCGTTCTTGTTCGGGTCAAATAGCATTCCTTCGTCATTAAAATAGTAGACCGTAAACTTCTTGCCGTCCTCATCCGTCTTTTCTTCACTTCGCACAGAGGTGACCGTTCCGGTGTATTTCGGAAAGATTTCCGAAAATGCGGATTCCTCCACATGCTCGAACAGTCCGTAATGCGTGTTCCGGTCCACATATTTCGCTTTGTCCGGCAACTGGAGACGGCTGTAGCCATAGCGGCTGCGGTCTATGTTCTTAGTGCTGCCAAGAGGAATTAAACGTGTAAAGAACTTCACATCATCACTGTTTTCCGACTGTACCAACGAGGTGAGGCCCTGCAAATAGCCCAGTTCTACGAGCTCACCACGTTCACAACGGGTCAGATTGATTTTGAAATCATCCACCCACCATTCGGACTCAAAAGCGTCGGACATCAGCGACAAGGCATCCCAACAAGTGGCATTGTTGTATTCCACTGTCTTGTTCGCGGATTCCAAAACTTCACCAATGCTCCATACCGGTATAGATGACAATCGGTTCATGTTATCCACCCATTTCTGCAGATGTACCTTCGGACTGTCATTCAGAGAGAACTGCGGTTCATACGCACCGTCCGTCAGGTGCAGGTACATCACCTGCTCAGCGTCGTGGATGGGGGCGTAGAACTTCACCGAGTAGTTGTACGTCTGCCTGTTCTTCTGCTTCGGCTTGTACTCCTTCTTTATACTGAACTTCACTCCCTCCAGCAGCACATAGTCCTCCACGTCCAGCATCACGTAGGACGGGTGGGTAAAGGAGACCGACACAGAGCATTCCTTCATCAGTTCCTGGTTCCAGGTGGAGGAGGAGGATGTGGAAACCGTCAGTTTCAACTCTCCGGACCGGTTATAGATTTTGAGTTCCATTCAAACAGCTTTTAATCGTTATTTAAAGAGCTCCGGGTTTCGGTTCCCGAAACTTCATTTTCCATCTCTCTACGACCGTTCCGCCGGCTACATCCGTCACGGTATCGAAGTCGGAAGAAGACTTGTAGTAGAACTTATAGGCGGATGTCTTCCCCTTTACCTGCAGGTTCACCCATCCGGAATACATGACCTTCATCAATGCCGCACGGCGGGTCTCGCATTTCTCCGGAGAAGAGGCGTATACGGCGAAGTACAACGTCACGTCACGGGCCTTGTAGCAGGATGACGGCAATGCCTCCGGCAGTTCCTCGCCGTTGCGTTCCCGGAAATCCACGGCAGTATACTCCTTCATCTCAAGCGGTTTCAGCAACTCGCTGAGATTAAAGTTATCCTCCTCTCTGTCCTCACAGAGGAAAGCGGAGTATTCCGTCCAGGCATCCTTGCCGTTTATCGTCATATATCCTGTCAAATCTTTCATAAGCTTGCTATATCGTTTTCCATCCGTCCCGGTCCTTGCTTGCCAGAAGGTCGAATATGTCTTCCAGTATCTTGCAGTAAGCGGTGTTCTCAGCTATCTGCAGGAATATATCATGGTCGGCGGAACGTCCCTTCGTCAGTTCCTCCAGCAGACGGTGCATGCCACTGGCATGGTCCTGCAGGGAGGTGAACAATCCCTCCAGCTTCGTACCCTGTTCCTGGCTCATGGCGGTAAAGACACCGCCGCGTCCTGATTGGCTGCCTCCATCTTCGCCCGATGGTTTCCAGTTGAAATCTTCCATCAGCTGCTCACGCTCTTTCAGCATCTCATCGATTATCTTCCGGTAATCCCCGCGCAGCTTCTCCGCCTCCGTGGAAGAAAGTCCGTCCTTGTCGGCCATGTCCGCCCATGAGTCATACAGTTTCTGTATCCGGTCCTTGTATCGCGTGGCTACCAGTGCGGAGAAAATGGCATTCTGCAGGTACTTCTCAAAACTGTCCGCAAAATCCTCCGAAGTGGCATCCATATCGGACAGCATGGAGACGAAGCTGTTATAGAAGCTGTCAAAGTCCGTCTTCGTCAGTGCCTCCTTGCGGGCTTCCTGCACCTCCTGCCAGGCTTCCTCGCTTTCGATAATCTGGTTCAGGTAGTCCTGTGTGTCCTCGTGCAGTTCGCTCCAGAACCCGCTTGCTTCATCACGAAGTCTCACCAACTGCTCATACGAGAGGTCGAAGAGTCCCGTCATGCGACCGTCCCCTATGCCGTATTTATCGAAGTCGCTACCCAACACCTTCCTGGCTTGCTCCCAGGCGGACCGGGAGATGTCCTTGCGCTGGTCGGTACCGTGCGAGGCGCTTGACCCCACGCCCAGAAACCCCTTGCTTGCACCTGCATTCAGATAGGCCTTACCCATCTCCCGGGCATAGTCCTGCTGTTTTTTCAGCAACTCACGGGCACGCTCATAAGAGTTGTCGGCATTGGCGAAGTCCGCCTCCATGGAAGCAACGAGCTCCTTCTGTTTGGAAATGACCCTGTCGAGTACTTCCATGTAACTCTCGTATTTCTCTTTGGCCTGCCGGTAACGTCTTTCCGATCGTTCGCCTCCCCAGTCGGCACCGAACAGGCTGCCCACGCTCTTGATGGCACCGCCCACGGTGTTCACCACACCGCTTATCATGCCGCCGATATCCATGCTGAGCAGTGATTGGGCAAACTGGCTGATGCCTTCGCTCATGGTGTTGAATCCTTCCACCACACCTTTCACATTCTCGTCAACAGTGACGCCAAAGCCTTCCAGTGTGGAGATGATGGTACCGGCAGCTTGACCGTAGGATGACATCCTGCCCGCCACACCCTGCAGCGATTGCGCCAATGCCGCCTGCTTTTTCAGACGGTTGTTCTGGGCGGCTGCAAGGTTCCTTTCAGCCTGCTCCTGGGTCAACAGTCCAGCTACAAGTCTGCCGGTCTCGTCCCTATACATACCCGTAACCACTTCACCTCCTGCCATTACGGTGTTCAGGTCTTCCTGGGCGCTCTCCACTGCCGCCTGGGATTCGCCGTACTCTGCCAGCGAGCGTTTCAATTCCCGGAAAGGCTTGCGGTCGGCAATCTTCAGGTCTATATCCGTAAGGGCATCCTGCAATTCCTTTAAATCGGACGGGCGCAGTTCTTTGGCAGCGCCATTGATATATTCTTTCAGCTTGTCACGAAGCGCGGAAAGCGCTTCCGTACTCTGTCCATCCAGATTGCCGAATACGTCAGCCAGGTTGACGGTCTTCTTGAATTCCCCGAAGTCCAGTTCCTTCAAGTCGTTGTCCCGTTTCTTTTTCAGTGATTCCTTCTCGCCTTCGGTTTCGGCACGGGCTATCTTCAGTGCATAGTCCTGCACGATGGCAAGGCGCTTGTTCTGGTAGGTGCCGTATTCCTTGTTGTAGTCAATCCAGGCCTGGCGGTTCTTCTCGCGCCATTCCTTTTCTATATTGTAGGTGCCCTGCAGGTATTGTACCCGGGCAAGGGCGCGTTGTGCAGTCGCGCCGTCCTTCACCTGCCTCTCCTCTTCGGGAGTCACCTTCCTGCCCGCCTTCCTTGATTTTTCCAGTTTGGCAAGGGTATCGCGTTCTTCCTTGTCGATGGCGGCAAGAGTGTCATTATACTCCTTTTCAGCAAGTGCCTTGCGTTTTTCCCGTCCCTCCACCATCACGGCGATGCGGGCGGCCTCCACTTTCTGCTGGGCACGGATACGGGCGTCGACAAGTTCGTTCTGATAGTCGGTAACTGTTTTACCTCCTTTTACCGGTGTCTTTACTTTTATTTTGTCCTTTATATTTGCTGCCTTCAATTCCTTCCGGGCCTCATTTTCCGCTTCAATGCCGAGTCGGAAGAATGCATCGGCAGTCTCGTCGATGGCTTTCTTCTGTTTCTCCAGATGTTCCACTCCGTACCGTTTGAGGTCTTCACCGGTTTCATTTACCAGCCCTCTTGACTGGACGGTATTCAAAGTGCCGGCTGTCCTTTCAAGCGTGCTGACCGGACGTTTCTTCTCTTTTTCTATCTCCAGCTGTAGCCTAAGGGACTCTTCGTATTTCTCGGCAGCCATCTTCTGGGCTGCCGCACCTTTGGCGCGGAGCTGCATGGATTTGATGAAAGCTTCCGTATTGTCGACCAGCAGATTCTCCGCGTCTGCGACGTTGGCAACAGCCACATTCAGTCTGTCGAATTCCTCCTTGTTCTCAGTTATGAATTTCTTTTTTGCGGAAAGGTCATTTCCCAGGGAGGCCCACTTCTCCTGCAAGGTTTTGAGCGATACGAGATTCTTTCCGATACCCGTATCGGATTCCTGCATCGCCTTGTTCAACTCTTCCTGTGCCTCTGCCAGACCAATAACTGACTTTTTCCCGGAAAAGAGTGTAGAGAAGAAATTCCCAATTTCCTTGCCGAATACCACAGTCAGCGTTATTGCCGTTGCCATAGCCGTCTGCCACGAGAACAGGGACTTCAACACCTGCTTCCATACCGGCATCGCCTTCTGGCCCGCCGCCGTCAGCCTCTCGTACTCCTTTCTGGCATTACCCACCGCATCCGTAAACATCGGTATGTTGTTGGATATCGCCAGGAAGAACATCTGCGGTCCCATAGCCAGTGCCGGAAGCTCGCGGGCTATCTGCGCCATGCTCATCCTCACGCTGTTCAGTTTCGGTGCGGGGTCATTACCCATGATGGGCGTCTCGTTCGCCCGTTTTTTTGCCGCCTCGTATTCTTTCAACTGCTCTTTCAATCCGCCGATGGCACCCTTCAGTGCCTGGATATCCGCCAGTTCCCTGTCACCGGCAAGCCCTTGTTTTTGGAGATTCTTATACTCCTTCTCCAAATCCTTCAGCTCCAGTTTCAGATGCCCGATCATCCGCTTGGTGAAAGCCTCCATGTTGGCCACATTGCCCTCCACCGACCGCATGCCCGCCAGCGTCTTGTCATCCAGGAATATTTCAAGTTTAATGGGATTCATCAGCGTTCTCCTCTTCGTCAAGCAATTGTTGTAAATAATCCGCCGGAGATATATTCGGCTGCCCGTTGCGGCTTCTCTTTTCGGCAACCATCTCCTGCGTGGTTTTCCTCCTTCCCGGCACGTGGCGGGGGAAGTCCTGCCACATCAGCATCAGCATCGGGTAGTTCACCCCGCGCATGATATAGTCCACACTCCAACCCGTGTCACGGGCTATCTGTCCCACGAGACCGAACGGGCTATGGGCGGGTTCCATGTACCCCTTTAACTCCCGTTCTATTTTCTTCGGCTCAGATTGGGTGCCGTCAGGCTCATCACCTCGGCCAATCTGATAGTATTCCCGAAAGGGACCGTGCTCATCGTGCTAAGGGCAATCATCCATGCCTCTTCCAGGGCTGCCGGATGCATGCAGCTGCGCAGCATCCATGCCACCGGGCGGTTCAGTAGCCAACCCAACACCCAACCGCGGACAATGGCGTATGCCACCATGCGGCTCACCGTTCCGGTATGCTTCACCATGAACTCCTGCTTCTGCTCGAAAGTATAAGCCTTCAGTTCCTCGTGTGTCGCCCCCATCTTCAGGTACATCCGCTGTATGCGGCAGCGGCTTTCCAGGTTCGGCACCCGCATCACCCAGCGGATGTATTTCCCTCCGGGAAGCCGCAGCGGAAGGGAGATGCCGGCATCCGACATGATCCTCTCCGCAAGAGCCTCGATTTCCAGGTTCGGTTTCATAGTCCGTACCTTTTACCCTCCAACAGCCTCGGCGCCCGTATCCGGGTCGACACCCTTGGCGAAGAGCTTCATGCGCTTGCCGTCGGCATCCTTCAGCAGCTCGATGTTCAGGGAAAGTCCCAATACGTTTGATGAGTTGATGCCGTTGGCAAAGTCACTGCCGGTCACCTTCGCGTTGTAGAAGCGCAGGGTCTCGCCACTGTCAGCCACTACATCCATCACGCCCGTAGCTTCCCATTTCTCGGGAGGCTCCCAGTTGTTATTGGCGTCCTTGGTGCCGCCGATAGTGTTCACCAGACTGTCGGCATTCAGCTCTATCAGGGTGCAGGAAAATGCCTTCTTGCCGGGATTGGTGGTAAGTGTCATTACCGGACCATCCTTCACCTGTGCGGCGAAGATGTCCGTGGTACTCGGAGCGCTTCCGGCAGGTTGCAGGCCTTCCTCACTGATAAGGCCTATTTCCTTCTCCTTGAATTTGAGGTGCGCCAGTCCGTAGATTAATCCGTCCATAAATTCTTTTATTTTTTAAGTTCTATTCAATCGCCGTTTAATCAGTATCAGAAGAAGGACGGCAACGGCCAGCCGACCTGTCCATATCTGAAACCACTGCCAGCCGGTGGGTTCCTTTATCACCTCCGGAGGCAGCAGCTCCGCTTCTTCCGAAGTCTCGCTCCTGATCCGGGTCAGTTCTTCCGTCAGCATCATCACCTGCCGCGCCAGGCTGTCGCAGGTGGCGGTCACCTCCAGGCTGTCCTCCGATATGCGGGTGACGTTCACCGTGGCCTGTCCGCTGCGCTTACTGAATCCCGTCCCCACAGGTATCGAATTCAGCAGATTCGTCGGAAACTGCGTCTTCGCCAGGCTGGGCGGAACGGGCTGCTGAAGGAGAGCGAACACGCTTCTGCCTTGCAGGCTGTCGGTAACGAGGCTGTTCCGTGTCAATCGTCCCGGACTTCTGCAGCTCGTGACGGATAGGGCAATCGCCATAATGCTTGCAAGTAGAAGCCTTCTGGATAGTGCGGTTGAGCTCCCGCACCGCCTTGTAAAGTTTGATGTTCTCATTCTGTAAGTCTATTAATGTTCCCGACAGGTTGTCGTACATTTCCTTATAGGCATCGTTCCGCTCCTTGGCAGCGAGCACTTTGTTGTTCTCCCGGCGTCTCAGCCATGCCCAGAGGGAACCGGCAATGCCACTCGGCACAAGCCATTGGAGAATCTGTAGAATCAAGTCTGAATTCATGGCTGAAAATCGTTACGGGTTATCAATCATTAAAGCAGTTCCCAGCCGGCTTCCACGTTCATCATCACTGCCGGTACACCGTTTTCCACTTGTGAGATCGCGGCGGCAAAAGCGCACATCGTTGCCCGGTCGTTTATATCAGGCACGAACGATGTCGGTACCTGCATCTCCCTGCATACCCGGCTGATATAACCCGAAGTGTTGTTCTCCACCGGAGGCGCCCAACGGTTGATGAAGTCCGCTACCGTGCGGCAACCGTTATTACGACGGTAGTTCTGAAGCAACTTGATGAGGGCACGATATCCGTAAGCCATTGTCTTGAACTGGCAGAAAGCCTTGTCCCGGGAGGGCCGGACCTCCCCCTGCCACAACGTACGTGACAGGCGGATGTTCCCGGGGTTGTTGTTACGTAGTCCTCTGCTCATCACTATTCCTCCAATTCACTGTTGGCATCGTCTGCTTTCGGGCTTTCCCCGCCGGCAGCAGCTTGTTCGGCAGCCTCAATCGCTTCGCGTCTGACCTGCGCCCAACGTTTTTCTGCCGGAGCAGTCGCATCCGAAGTCTGGGCAGTGGAGCCGTCCCAGCTGTAGATGGCACCGATGGCTTCCATCTTCTTGGGCATGGTGATTTCGTAGTGGCGGAAGTTTACCAGACTCTCCTGCGTCTGCGGGCTGGTGCGTGCCTCGCTGTAATACATTTTGGTGGTACCTTGCGCACGGAACATACGGTTGACGTAGAACGCCACGGATGCCTGCATGTCGGTATCTGCCGGTTTGGTAGTGTAAGGCACTTTCACGCCTTCTTTGGTGAAGAACGGGCAGTTCACGAACTCGTAGATTTCAAAACCATACATGTTCATCACCTTACCGGTGGTGTAATTGTAGTACTGGTCGCGGAACTTCTGGTCGTCTTCCAGCAAGTCGTTCACGTGGTCGTTGCAGAGCACCAGGCGACGTCCGTCTGTAGGAACCTGCGCCTTGTCGAATTTTGCTTTCAGGGCAATGATATCCTTGCGGGTAATCTTCTTGCGACCGTTTGCGTCAGCCTCTCCCGATGTCTTGACGACGGGAGTCTTGGCCGTGTTGCTGTAAGGAGCCAGCGCATGGATGGCTTTCTTGTACTTCACGGTGGAGATGGCGTTGCCATGACGTTCCACATCCGCGCTGAACTTGTTGAATGAGATGGCATACAGCTGATCATCCGTCACACGGGTGGCTTTCGTCTGGAACTTGTCAAGCCCGATGGGAATATCGCTTTCGCTCAAGTCCTGGATAGGGATGGGATACGTTGTGTTGTTTATCAGCACGTCCGGGTCGCCGCCTACATCTACCAGGTGAATGATTTCATTGTCCACCTTGGCCGAATAATCGGGAATGCCGTTCAGGAAACTCGCCACCAGCCCCGCATTGAGCTGCTTCACCAGCTCGCCTGTCCACACTTCGGTGTATACACCTTCAAAGAGTGCCCCTACGGGCATGAATTTTCCAAGCACCATCGGTACTGCCGCCGTAGCCGCTCCATAAGCAGGGTCAATCCCCACAACCGACGCCAATACTACGCCCATCAGGACGTTGAACAGCGTTCCCACTAAAAATTTCATCATAACACTTTCTGTTTTACAATTGATACTATATTTCTAAAATTTCGGGCAGTCAATGCCGTATTCCGCCTTGTACAGCGCACGGTATTTGTCCGGATCGTTCTCGCGCATCAGCTTCAGCTGCGCTTCCGGTACCTCGCTCAGTTTGCCCCATTGTCCGGTTGCCGCACCACTGCCTACGGTTCCGCCGCCGATGTTCAGCAGTTGCATGGGTTTCGTCACGGGTGCCATGCTCTCCAGTGTCAGTTTCAGGCTTTCACTGCCCATTGTCTTACCCAATTGGATGAAATGCTCCCGCTTGTCGGCATTGAACTTCCCTGCCCTGACGGCATCGTCCACCATTTGTGTCACGCCCGCCAGCTTGATGGTATCCAGTTGGGTGCGCAGTTCCGTGTTGGCGGTCTCGAATCCCTGCAAAATACCTATCCTGGCAAGGATGTCCGCTTCTGTAGCCGTTTCCGGCAGGCCCAGCTTCAGGGCGATAGCTTTAAAATCTACGTTCATAGTCTTTTCTGTTTTTGAATTATTGTCTTGCGGAGCATCTCCGCCGCTTGATTTCAGCAAAGGAAGCGCGGCACTGTCTTCACCTGTGGCGAGTTTCAGTTCCTTGCCCTGATACGACAGCATTACTATATTGTCATCGTTGCCGCCCATGTCAACCATGCTCACTTCCATTAACCTGCACTTCGTGACGGTAGGACGGGTTTGCCCGGGTTTCAGCAGTTCAGGGTCATCACTTGACTCTATAATTTCAAAATAGGGGCTGCACATCTTCAGGGTGCCTTTGTCCCATTGCTGCTTTGCCAACTTGCTTTCATTGCGCACCTCGTCAAAGTAAGGTTCGCCGGTAATCTCGCCACCCTCTATCTTCAGGTCTTTGATGCAGCCGATGATGATGCCCCGCCAATGCATCCACAGCATGACGGGATTCTTCCGGAACTGCTCGACGTCCACCCCGTCAGTCTTCACCCAGGTGCCGAAACAGTTCAATGTCTCGTTTGATATTCTGATTCTTTTGGCCATGATTTGCGTCTCATTTTGGTGCAAACTTACGGCTACGCCCATAACGGCACAAAAAAGTGTGTAACCGTTCCACAGTAATGTGCAGGCCTTCCGTAATTGTCTGCAACCGGTTCACCGTTTTTTCCTTGCCCCGCAGATGCTTCGCAACTTTGCACCGTAACCAACAGAAAAAGGTATGGCAAAAGACATGAGCCAGCAGAAGGCTTTGGCAAAGCATCTATACATGAGCGGCATGCTCGTCATTAAGATTGCCGACTATGTGAAGGTAACCCGGCAGACCGTGGGCAAATGGGTGGAAGAAGGCAGCTGGAAGGAAGAACGCGCCTCGCGCAGCATGGCTAAAGAAGCCATCACCACCGGTGCGCTCAACAAGGTGGGCGAAGTGCTGGAAAACACCGAGGCGAACGAAAAGAACATCGGCCGCCTGACCGACTCCATGCTGAAGGCCGCCCAAAGCATCAAGGCCATTAACAACACCACCACACTGGTGGATATGGTGAATACCCTGCTCCAGTTCGAGAACTGGCTGGTGTCTCACCGTGAAGAGTATCCGGAGATTGACGACAAGCTCATTATTCTTATCAACCAGCTCCATAGCGACTTTATGGGCATCAAATTCAAGAGGAAATGACAGCCGAAGAAAAGAAAGAAGCCCTCAAGCGGTGGGAGGAGCATTGCAACCGCCTGCTACGCATCACCTCGAAGCGCAAGCCCGAGACGGCAGAGGAACGGAAGAAGAACATCGCCCGTGCCCTGAAGGATTACGACTACTTCTGCCAGCGGTACTTGAGCCACTACTGCCAATGTCCCAACGCCAAATTCCACAACGACGCCGCCCGCTACATCGAAAAGCACCGAGAGATGCGTGCCGTCTTCAAATGGCCGCGCGGACATGCCAAGTCGGTACACCTCGATGTGGGCGTACCCCTTTGGCTGAAGTTCAAGAATGAGTTGCATGTCATGGTATTGGTAGGCAAGAGCGAAGACAATGCCGATAAGTGGGTTCAGTTTCTTGCCTTTTGGCAAAAAGAGATTCATCAGCTTGA
>OGDU01001262.1_pt1 | contig 21013 bp, 19 predicted proteins | sample 1570371 | NCBI WGS metagenome assembly OGDU01 (sample SAMEA2581977, study PRJEB24529) | metagenome | biome: Human gut stool | place: China | collected 2011
TACTGCAGTTAGAAATTTAAGAGAATATATAAAAGAAACTACAGAAAATCCAAATTTAGAAACTGAAATTTTAGAAGTTGGAGATGGTTTAGCAATTAGTAAAATGAAATCTAATAAAAAAATAGAATCTAGTATTAACTAGATTCTATTTTTTGTAACATTGAATTTGATTATTAAGATATTTTTTGTATAAAATAGAGAATCATTATTAAAAGCCACAAAAATATCAACTATTTAACTAAAAAAACAGATAACTATTGAAAAAATTAATAATGCATGATATTATAACAATATGTTCGAATGTACACAAACATCGTCTATAGTATAGAGGAGGAATGGTCAATGAATATATACCAAGTTGGTCATATAACATTTAGAACCGAACATGAATGGGTGCAGTTAATGCCACCATATTATATACTTCGGTTTACATTAAAACAAGAAGGACCACATGGAGAGTGGATGGAAATGAACAAATCCACAATTGCCATCGACCAAGAAGGTAATTATGATATTACTTTCCAAACAAAGATGTTCGAAAAGGAGTTCACAAAGTTTATTTTGGAAGAGACTAAAGAGTCTATTTCAAAGTTTTAACAAATCAAGCCAACAGATATAATTTGTTATCTGTTGGCTTGATTCGTTAAATAAAAATTATTAGTTAATTTTAGAATAAATTACACAATATTTGAATTTTTTGTTGTTAAAAATAAATAATAGATATATAATAAAGAAAAATTTTAAGGAGATATTACAAATGAAAGACACAATTGATAAATTAGTTGATATTGATAATCAATCAAGAGCAGTAATAAACAAATGTGAAGAAAAAGAAGAAAATTTAGATAATTATGTAACAATAGAGCTTGAAAAAAGAAAAGCAGAAATAAATGCGAAATATAAATACAAAATAAATTTTTTGAAATCAGAATGTGACAAAGATTTTTCTAATAAAAAAGAAGAAATAGATGAAAACACAAAAAAAGTGATTCAAGACATACAAAATGACTATAATGAAAAAAAAGATGAAAAAATAAATGAGATGATAGAAAAAATACTTAGATAAATTATTAAACAGTAGTATTAGACATTAATAAGACTAGAGAGGTGAAAAAAAATGTCAATTTCAGCAATAAAATATCCGAGTATCAATGCAAAATTAAAAGGAATGTATGCTAAAAGGTTAAAAGATGACGATTTGCAAGATTTAGCAAAACAGAATAATTTGAAAAGTGCAGTAGCAATATTAAAAAATAAAAGTGCTGCCAGAAAGAAATCTTCTGTCCAGCACTTTTAAGATATACTTGATTAAGTATTAGCAAAGAGCTTTGTTCAGCATGTAGTATACTTCGTTCATGCGAAGTTCTTTCTTGAAGCTGTCGATGGTAGTATCTTTGTTGATATGTACCATTTCGATACCCGCAATTTCAGCATAGTCTTCCCAGTATTCTGCAGTCAGGTCGTATGAGAAGCAAGAGTGGTGAGTACCACCAGCCAAAATCCATGCACCCGCACCGATTTCGAAGTTAGGCATCGGTTTCCAAAGTGCAGAAGCAACCGGCAATTTCGGCAGCGGTTTCGGTTCGATACATTCTACGTCGTTTACAATCAGACGGAAGCGGTTGCCCATGTCTACTACAGTAGCAGTACATCCTGTACCTACCTTAGAAGTGAAGACAAGACGTGCAGTCTGGCTCTTGCGTACACCGATACCGAGGAAGTGTACTTCCAGACGAGGTTTCTTGGCAGCAATCATCGGACAAACTTCCAGCATGTGAGCCTGAAGGATAGAGCTGTTTTCACCGTCGAAGTTCAGTGTGTAGTCTTCCAGGAAAGAACATCCGTTAGGCAATCCCTGGTTCATTACCCATACTGTACGATACAAAGCAGCTGATTTCCAGTCTCCTTCTGCGCCGAAACCATATCCTTCTGCCATCAGGCGTTGTGAAGCCAATCCCGGAATCTGGTCGAAGTAGCTTCCGTCAGTCTGACCCAGGTCGTCGAAGTTAGTTGTGAAACCTTTGGCACCTTTAGCTTTCAGGATAGCACGCAGAGCCAATTCAGCTTTAGCTGCGTTCCATACTTTCTGGTATGCTTCAGAAGCTTTGTCTTCCAGTGCTGCATCGTGGTCGTATTCATTGAAGTAAGTTTTTACAAGAGCTTCTACCTCTTCGTCTTTTACTTCTTTGTGATAGCTCATCAGTTCGCTTACTGGACAGTAGTCTACGTGGTAACCCATGCGCTGTTCAGCTTCTACTTTATCACCGTCTGTAACGGCTACGTTGTTCATCTGGTCACCGAAACGCAGAATCAGCATATCCTGAGAGTCTGCCCATGCAGCACATACGCGCATCCATACAGCAATCTTAGACAATGTGTTTTCATCTTTCCAATAGCCAACTACTACTTTGCGGCGTACGCGCATACGAGCGCAGATGTGACCAAATTCACGGTCACCGTGAGCAGACTGGTTCAGGTTCATGAAGTCCATGTCCATGGTATCCCAAGGAATTTCCTTGTTGAACTGAGTGTGCAGGTGGAGCAACGGTTTCTTCAACTGCTGCAAGCCGTGAATCCACATTTTAGCAGGAGAGAAAGTATGCATCCAAGTGATTACACCGATACATTTTTCTTCGTTGTTGGCTGCTTTGAACACTGCTTCTACTTCTTTAGAAGAGTTGGCAGTTCCTTTATATACTACTTTTACAGGCAATTTGCCGCTGGCATTCAAACCTGCTACCATTTCGTTGCTGTGTGCGTCTACTGCGATAACTGCATCGCCTCCGTAAAGGAGCTGAGCTCCGGTTACGAACCATACTTCATATTGATCAAATGCGTTCATAGTGATTTTATGTTTTTATTTGGTTGGATATTTGTTTTTATGTTATTTTTTCTGTCCGTAATAAGCGTTCGGACCGTGCTTGCGGCTGAAGTGTTTTTCTATCAGCAGCTGATTCATGGTCAGGTGTGGGGTGACAGCATAAGCAATGCTGGCCATTTTGGCTACCTGTTCCATAACTACGGCATTGTGAACGGCATCGTGGGCATCCTTACCCCATGAGAAAGGACCATGGTTCTTTACGAGTACGCCCGGGGTATGTACCGGATTCATGCCTTCAAAACGTTTCACGATTACGTTTCCAGTTTCCATTTCGTAAGCTCCCTTCACTTCTTCTTCTGTCATGTCGGCAGTGCAGGGGATGGCTTCGTGGAAATAGTCGGCGTGAGTCGTTCCGATGTTCGGAATATCGCAGCCTGCTTGTGCCCATGCGGTAGCGTAGGTAGAATGTGTATGTACCACACCTCCGATTTCAGGAAAAGCTTTGTACAATACAAGGTGAGTCGGTGTGTCGCTTGAGGGACGTAAGTTTCCTTCTACCACGTTTCCTTCCAGGTCGACTACTACCATGTCTTCTGCTTTCATTTCATCGTAAGACACTCCACTGGGTTTGATAACCACCAGTCCGCTTTCACGGTCGATGGCTGATACGTTTCCCCACGTGAAAATAACCAGTCCGTGTTTCACCAAATCCAGGTTGGCATGAAACACTTCTTCTTTCAGTGCTTCTAACATATTCTTAAAGTTTGAATTTTGGATCTTTCTGATAAACCTTGTCATTGAATTTGTAGAGAGAGGCTCCTCTTCTTGATCCAGTTTTATCAATTTTATCAGTTTTTTCTATAAATCCCATCTCTGCAATACGCTTGCGGAAATTTCGTTTGTCCATCGGTTCACCGTAAATCGCTTCGTACAAACTTTGAAGCTGCGTCAGGGTGAACAGTTCTGGCAAGAGGTTGAAGCCTATAGGTGCCCTTGAGGCTTTTTGCTTCATGATGGCACGAGCTTTCTCGACCATTTCATTGTGGTCAAAAATCAGGTCGGGCAATTCATTGATGTTTACCCAGAAAGCATTGTGCTGTTGCACCAGTTCACGGTCATATTCATTGATATTGATTAAGGCATAATAAGCCAGTGAAATAACTCGTTCGCCCGGATCGCGGTCTACAGCTCCGAATGCGCCAATCTGGTCCATGTATACATTTTCCAGTCCGGTCAGTTCACTTAATACGCGTTTGGCTGCATCATCAGCACTTTCGTTTTCCTGAATGAAGCCTCCCATCAGCGACCATTGTCCCATTGCAGGTTCGAAGTTTCTTTTGAGCAGCAATAGATTCAGTTCGCCTTTGTCGAATCCGAAGATAATACAGTCGATTCCGACATAAAATTTGGGATTATGATTATAGTATGTGGTCATGAAGTTCGTGACTTTTGGTTCTTTACAACTTGGTCTCTTTTGGTCTTTGTTATTTTTCTACTGTAAACTTGAAGATACAGTGGCTGTGGTAAGTTTGTCCCGGAGCCAGAATAACAGAAGGCCATTGGGGTTTGTTGGGACTGTCAGGATAGTGCTGTGTTTCCAGACATACAGATGCACGTTGCGGGTATGCGATGCCTTTCTTTCCCTTCACTGTTCCGTCCAGGAAGTTTCCGGTATACACTTGAATACCCGGTTCGTCTGTATACACTTCCAGGCTGATACCTGTGGTCGGGCTGGTCAGTTTGGCTGCCACCTGATTGATGTCACCTTTGGTTTTCAATACCCAGTTATGGTCAAATCCGTTACCGAATTTCACTTGTTCGTTAGAGAAATCGGTCACTCCTTCGCTGATGGCCTTCGGTGTGTTGAAGTCGAACGGAGTATCTTTTACTGCCATCATTTCACCTGTTGTCATGAAGGTGCTGTCTACCGGAGTAATACTGTCGGAAGCTACGTAAAGCAGATGATCTGTAGCAGGTTTAGACGGGTCACCATTCAAGTTGAAATAAGAGTGGTTAGTCATGTTGATGACTGTTGTCTTATCTGTAGTAGCATCATATTTGATGTCGATGGCATTGTCAGCTGTCAGTGAGTAAGTCACGTTGGCAGTTACATTTCCTGGGAAGTTATTGTCTCCATCAGGTGATTTCATGGTCAGCACGATGGTGCTGTCATTGGCTTGGTTGGCTTCGTATACCTGATACTGCCATCCGGTAGGACCACCGTGCAGACAGTGACCAAAGTTATTGGTAGGAAGCTGGATTTCCTGTCCGTCAATAGTAATTTTTCCTTTGTTGATTCGGTTGGCATAACGGCCGATGGAAGCTCCGAAGTCACTTGGAATATTCTGATAGTCAGCTATGCTGTCAAAGCCAAGAACGACATCTGTCATCTTTCCATTTTTGTCGGGAACCATGATTGATACGATTCGTCCTCCGAAATTCGTTACACAAACTTCCATTCCCTGACTGTTCTTCAGAGTGTAAAGTTTGATAGGTTTGGTATTTTCTGCTGAAACCTCAAAATTAGCAGGGTTCAAGCCTGATAATGTCAGTTCCGGTTGTTGGGCTTGCTTGGAAGCACAACCGCTCAATACTGCAAGGATGATACTTGCCCCTAAAAAAGATTTGTTCATGCTTTTCATATGAAATTGTTGATGTTTTTATCTATGGTGTAAAAGTAACACTTAAAACGATTGCTTGTTCTTTTTTTTCAGATGTTTTTCAACATAGAATGAGTGTTTTTCAGTAGTTTCTATAAAACAATGAAGAGGATATGCAGCTTTTTTACATATCCTCTTCATTTATAAGTTAGTTTTTATGGATTACCAGAAGTATGCATAGAACAATGCGCAGAGAACTACAACGCCCAATGTGGCAATTACATCCCACATATTCCAGCTTTCGCGAATAGCTTTCTTGTAGTCGCCAGTGAAAGTGATAGCTGCAATTTGTTCAGATGTCGGTTTGGCAGTAAACATGGATACTACGTACATCATGATAACGATGAATACCAGTAACCATACCTCGAAGATAAGCCAGTTAGTCTGCCAGAACCAAGAAGTGCATTCCCAGAACGCTCCGTCCATTACCGCTTTACCAGAGTCAGTGATTACATTAGTCAGCAAGCGCAGCATACCGATGAGGAATCCTCCGATAAGTCCCCATTCACCAGCTTTCGGTGTGATACGCTTAGAGAAGATACCCAGTGTAAATACGGCTACCATGGCAGGAGCAATCAAAGATTGAATATCTTGAAGATAAGAATACAGGTTACCCATGTTCATCATGATAGGCATCCATGCCAATCCCAACAGTACGACAACGACTGTAGCTACACGTCCTACCATTACGTAGTGGCTTTCGCTCATACCCTTTTTCATAGGTTTGTAGAAGTCTTCTGTAAACAATGTCGCGCAACTGTTAAAGAATGCGGCCAAAGAAGCTACGAGGGCGCAGATGAAACCGATGGTTACGATACCTTTCACACCTGCAGGCAGGATATTCTTTACCATCATGGCAAAAGCACCGTCTGTGTCATGTGTGTTGGTTATATCCATTACGATGTTGCTGCCGGTTTTCTGTGAGAGTGCGAATGCTACCATACCCGGAATCAGGAACATGAAAACAGGCAACAGTTTGAAGTAACCGGCTGCGATTGTACCGCGGCGTGCGCGTGCCATAACCTTGCGGTTGTCTTCTCCTTTAGTCTGTCCGAGCACACGCTGTACGATGTGCTGGTCTGTACACCAGTACCAGAAACCGATGATAGATGCTCCGAGGAATACCACGTAACCTGGGAATTGCGGATACATCGGGTCGGCTGGGTCAGTGTGGAACATATGAGTTGTTCCGAAACCGTCGTGTGCGGCATTACAAACAGCCATCATTTGTGACCATCCTTCTGAGATACTGCCATCGCCAAGCATATTCAAGCCCAGGAACAAAACCAGGAACGAACCGATGATAAGAATAGGAGTCTGGATGGCAGAAAGTGTCATTACTCCTTTCATACCTCCGAACACAGTGAAGATAGCCGTGATAAAGATAAGGCCAATTGCTCCCCACCAGAATGGAAGTCCAAGTAAGTATTCAAAGAAGATACCACCAGTAAATGCAGTAACAGATACTTTTGTCAATACGTAGGCAATCAGTGTAATGATAGACAACCATGAACCAGTACGTTGTGTGTAGCGGAATTTCAGGAAGTCAGGCATGGTGATAATCTTGCCCATTTTGTTGTTTAATAGCTGATAAAACGGAACGAACAGCCAGCCTAGAATCAGGATCATCCAACCCTGCATTTCCCAGTGTGCCATACCTACACCGTCTTTTGCACCTGTACCGGCCAATCCTACAAGATGCTCAGAACCGATGTTTGCTGCGAAGATGGCAGCACCGATAATGTACCAAGGTTCCCCTTTTCCGAAAAGGTAGTCCTGACTGTCGGCACCTTTCATTTTTTCCTGATCTTTCTTTATTGCACGGTAAACAGCCCATACAATAGCCATGACTCCAACGGCGAGAACCAACCAGTCGAGCCAAATAAATTCAGTTGAATTCCAATTCATAATAGTATTATTTTAATTATTTGTGTATTGATTTCTCGGTTATCAAAAACTGGTTCTATTTCATTTGTTTTTCAAAGTGTATTAGTAACACTAATTTAAATGCAATATTACGGATAAGTGTAAAATTACACCAATAAAAACCCATGTTTTAGAGCATGTTTCCTTCTTTTTTTTCGTCCTCTTTCGTTTTTAACATTTCAGCGGACAACGAAAGTAAAAAACTAGAAGATATGAAAAGACTGATTCTTTTGCTGTGCCTGTCTGTAGTTATAGGGGCGGTACATGCACAAACCGGGCGGTTAGACTTGAAGCTTCCGCAAGGACATCCCCGCTATCTGACCACACAGGAGGGGAAGAAAGAAACTCAGGAGTTGATTAGAAAGGCTCCTTGGGCAAAAGTGGCTTCGATAGCGGACAGATATATGTTCATCTGTCAGTGGGCGTTGAAAAAACTGGCCAATTATGGATTCGACGCGGTCACAGGTATCATTGAATGAGTATGGAAGCGAAGTTAATCATAGTATGTCAACTGCATTTGTATGGAATAGGGCTACATATGATGCTGCTTTCATGACGGAAGGATTGAACCGCATAAAGGATATGCTGTATTCCATATTAAGGATTAGCTGACGCTTATTTTCGTGGTACGTCAGAAAGGAGAAGCTTGGAACCGTCCTTTCATTCAGTTGGATGCAGATGGAGTAAACATTCGTACGGATGTGCCGGCCAGTATATTGCTACGGAAGTAGAATGGAATATGGATGTACATGGTTATGGCTTTTTGCCAGGTAATTGTAGGGTTAACGTATTGACAGTTTTGAAGTAATCTGATAAATACTTTGGAGATAAGCAGGAAACCTCTTGTCGTTTATTATGTTTCCCGAGGCGAAACCGTATGTTTTCAGCAAAGAAACCCTACGTTTTCGTTTCGGGAAACATACGGTTTGCACGGGGGAAACATAAAATATGCGAGCGAGTATTTCTTTCTATGTACTTACGTTTTGCGTTAAGTAAATACAATGAATAAAGATGGTTTATTCTTATTTTTTCAGCATCTGGAACAGTTTGTCCAGTTTTGGCGACATGATAATCTCCGTGCGGCGGTTCTTAGCGCGTCCTTCTGCTGTTTCATTGTCGGCCACTGGCATGAATTCTCCACGTCCGCTAGGTTGTATCTGCAGTGGATTGACCTTGTATTTTTCAATCAGGATACGTACTACAGAAGTTGCTCGGATTACGCTCAGGTCCCAGTTGTCCTTGAATTGTGCGGTATGAATCGGTTTGTTGTCGGTGTGTCCTTCAATGCATACGTCAATTTCAGTCTGTTTGTTCAGCACCTCGGCCAGTTTACCCAAGGCTTCTTCGCCACGCTTGTCCAGTTTGGCACTTCCGGATTGAAACAACAGTTTATCAGACATGGCCACATAGACCTTGCCATTCTGTTCGCGTACGGTCAGTTCGTCACTGCTGAAGCCAAGCAAGGCATCCTTTACACTGTTGAGCAGATTTTGCACCTGGGCATTTTGCTGGTCTATCATGCTTTGCAGTTCTTGAATGGTTTTTTCGCGTTCATCCAATTCTTTTAGCTTTTCACCGAGCAACGCATTCAGTTTTTCCTGCTCATTCATGTTGCTCGACAGCAGTTGCTGGTAATGTCGGATTGAGGTCCCTTTTCGGCTTGTATCTTGCTGCAATTGGGCAATCTGTCCACGCATTTTGTCCATTTCGTTATGGCATTCATTTAATTGTCCTTGCAGCTTATCGCCTCTGGAAAGAGCTTCTATTCTTCCGTTCTCTGCAAGAAGGAATTTTTTCTTGGTGACACACGAGGTGCTGCTTATCATCAGTACTCCGGTCAGCACTATTACATTTAATCTTTTCATAGTCTTATATTTTTTCAAAAAAATGTGGTTCTATTTTTTGTGTGAAGGACACCCGTTGCATCCGCTACATCCGCAGCCACATCCGTTTGAATTTCCTTTTTGGCGGATAAGGGTACGGAAAAGGTGCCTGCCAGCCCAGAGAAGGCAGCAGGCTACAATGATATATACGAGAATGTCTTGAATATCCATAATGGTAAAAATTATTAGATGAATAAACTTCCTATCTGATAGACTCCGAATGACACAATCCATGCCAGTACGGTGGTGTAGGTTGCAGCAAAGATAGCCCATTTCCATCCACCGGATTCCTGCTTGATGGCAGCTAAGGTTGCAATGCACGGGAAGTAAATCAGTACGAACAACATGTAACCGTAGGCTACGAGTGGTGTGATGGGGATGCGTTCGGAAAGATCGACGGAATCTACATCGTCCTCGTTGGTGTAGAGCACTCCCAAGGTACTTACCACAAGTTCTTTGGCTCCGATTCCCGACAGAATACCGATACCCATCTTCCAGTCGAATCCCAACGGCTCGATGGCTGGTTCAATGGCTTTTCCTAACTGGCCGATATAGGAGTTCTCCTGTTGCTCGGCAGTGGTTTCGTATGCTTCGTGGTTAGGATAGTATCCCAGAAACCAGATGATAATGGAAGCTACCATGATGATTCCACCCATCTTTTTAAGGTACTGCTTTCCTTTCTCCCATGTGTGGCGCAGCACTACTTTGGTGGTTGGCATGCGGTAGGGAGGAAGTTCCATCACGAAGGGGCTGTCATCGCCTTTCACCAGGAACTTGGTGAAGATGCGGGCCATGAGTACGGCCAGCAGGATGCCGATGGCATAGATGGACAGCAGAATCAGACTGGCTTTGCCGGGGAAGAATGCGCCGATCATGACCAGGTAGATGGGAAGGCGGGCACTGCACGACATGAGCGGGTTCACTAACATGGTGACCAGCCGTGCCTTGCGGCTCTCGATGATACGCGATGACATGATGGCAGGTACGTTACATCCGAATCCCATGATGAGCGGGATGAACGATTTTCCGTGAAGTCCCATTTTATGCATGATTTTATCCATGATAAAGGCTGCACGTGCCATGTAGCCGGAATCTTCCATAAAGGAAATAAAAAAGTAGAGCAGCAGGATATTGGGCAGGAAGACAATTACGCCTCCTACACCACCAATGATTCCGTCAATAATCAGGTCTTTCAGCGGGCCCGGACTCAGGAAGGTTTCTGTTCCCTGTGCAATAAGTCCCACGAACCATTCGATGGCTTGTTGCGGGTATTCTCCCAGTACAAAGGTTCCTTCGAACATGATGTACAAAAAGATGAAGAAAATGGGGAATCCCCAGAAACGGTTGGTCACGATGCTGTCTACCACTCGTGTAAACGCTTCCGTGTCATGATTATTTTGGGTGAAGGTATCCTTCAAGGCTCCTGAGATAAAGCCATATTTGGCATCGGCAATGCATTGTTCGCTATCGTCATTGCCCAGCTCACGCAGACGTGCCGCTTCGTTGTCTCTGATAGCCAGGATTTCTGCTCCGTTGGGGAGGGGAGCGATGACGCGTGTCTCTATATCCTTGTCATTCTCCAGTAACTTGATGGCCAGAAAGCGGGTAGAGTATTTGTGACGGATATTTTCGTTTTTACTGATTTCCCTCTTTACGTTGTCGATGCTCCGTTCAATTTCCGGTCCGTGGTTGATGTGGATGTGGCGGATAAAACCTTTGGCGGTGAAGTTGTCTTCTTCGCCTGCCCCTTCATACTTATGTCCGGGCACATAGGCATCGTGCCATTCGCGGAAGTCGCGGAGAATTTCGTTCTTGATTTCTTCTTTCTGTCCCATGAAGTCGGCTCCCTCATACAGACCGATAATAACGTGGAACAGGTTGTCAATGCCTTCGCCCGTACGACTTACTGTCGGTACCATAGGTACTCCCAACAGTTCGCTCAACTTGTGGTAGTTCAGTTTGTTGCCGCTGTGCTGCAGGGCATCGTACATGTTCAGTGCCACTACCATGCGCACGTTCATATCAATAAGCTGGGTAGTGAGGTAGAGATTACGTTCCAGGTTGCCTGCATCCACCACGTTGATAATCACATCGGGTGTTTCCTCGATGATGTGTTTACGCACATAGAGTTCTTCCGGGCTGTAGGCCGAAAGGGAGTAAGTACCTGGTAGGTCCACCAGACGGAAGTGATAACCTTGAAAATCAAAGAAACCCTCTTTGGCATCTACGGTCACACCACTGTAGTTACCCACGTGTTCGTGTCCACCTGAAGCGACGTTAAAAAGTGAGGTTTTTCCGCAGTTCGGATTTCCCACCAATGCCACATTGATGGTACGTCGTTTTCCCTGAGCAATGTTTTTCATTACCTCATCGCTTACGGGGATACCCTGCGAAATAGGTTCATGGTAAGTATCTGTGGCGGCTGTACGTCGTGCTTCTTCTTCGCTGACGATTTCAATCATATCGGCTTCCTGTCGGCGGAGGGATACTTCGTAACCCATTATTTTGTATTTGATGGGGTCTTTAAGCGGTGCATTGAGTACCACTTCCACTGTTTTTCCCTTAATGAACCCCATTTCAATGATGCGACGGCGAAATCCTCCGTGTCCGAGGACTTTGATGATGACGCCTTTTTCGCCAGTTTTCAATTCAGAGAGTTTCATGTTTTATTCACTGTTTTAATTCGATGCAAAGATAGGGCATTGCATCTTTTTCTGCAAACTATTTAGAATGTTTTTAAATTACAGTGTCTGTATGGAGCTTTTTCATTTTTATCTCTAAGTTTGTACTATGTTTATAAGGAAAGTCAGTCAGTTTATAGAAGAAAAGCACTTGTTGGGCTTTGGCGACAAAGTGCTGGTGGCATTGAGCGGTGGGGCCGACTCGGTGGCTCTGTTGCGGGTGCTTTTGCGTTTGGGCTATGCATGCGAGGCGGCTCATTGTAACTTTCATCTCCGGGGAGAAGAGTCGGTGCGTGATGAGCGTTTTGTGCGGGCATTAGCTGAAAGGTTAGGAGTGCCTTTGCACGTGATTCATTTTGATACAAACGCTTATGCTGCTTCCCATAATGTGTCGGTCGAGATGGCAGCCCGTGAGTTACGTTATGACTGGTTCGCAAAATTGCGCCAGGAATGCGGAGCAAAGGTGGTGGCGGTGGCGCATCACCGTGATGACAGTGTGGAAACGTTTCTGCTCAACCTGGTGCGGGGAACAGGTATCAACGGTTTGCAGGGTATCCGTCCGGTGAATGGAGATGTGGTGCGCCCGTTGCTGTGTGTGAGTCGTGCGGAGATTTTGGACTATCTTTCTTCGTTGGGACAGGATTATGTGACAGACAGCACCAACCTGCAGGATGAGTTTGTGCGCAACAAGCTTCGTCTGAATGTAATTCCGATGCTGGAAACCATCAATCCGTCAGTGAGTGATACGATTGCGGAAACTGCACGCAGGTTGTCGGATGTAGCACAGGTGTATCAGGAGGCTATACAGGCGGCTAAGCAACGGGTGATGCCTGATGGGGAAACTATTGATATTCCTGCTTTGTGCAGGGAGCCGGGTGCACAGAATCTGCTTTTTGAACTGCTATATCCGTTGGGGTTCAATGCGGCACAAGTGAATGATGTGTTCCGTGCATTGCATGGAGAATCGGGACGGATATTTTATAGTCGTGAATGGGTTTTATTAATTGATCGTAATCGGTTGATACGTCGTCCGTCGGGAGAGGTGGAACCTCAGCCTGAGTTATGTCTGGAACGGATGGAAGTAAATCCTCCTTTTTCTGTTCCTCATAATAATAAAGAAGCTTATGTGGATGCAGAGAAAGTACAAGGTGAGCTGACTTTACGCAAATGGCAGTCAGGAGATAAGTTTATTCCGTTTGGGATGAAAGGCTTTAAATCTGTTCGTAATTATTTGCGTGACAAAAAGTTCTCTCGTTTTGAAAAAGAACGCCAGTGGGTGGTGTGTGATGGCGACCGTATCGTGTGGCTTGTGAATGAACGGTTGGATAATCGCTTCCGAGTAACGTCAGAGACACGGTTTGTTATAAATCTAAAGCTTGTCTAATTGCATTATCTGCAGTTTTTTGTATTAAAAGATGCAAAAAAAGAGAGGGTAAAGTTATCACATTGAGGGAATTGTATTTACTTTGAATACGTTTAATTTAAATTGTAGTCAGAATTATGAACGAATTAATTGCAAAAATCAAAGAATTGAATGCCGCTTTGGTTGCAGATGCTGAATTGCAGGCAGAAAAAGGTAACAAAGCTGCAGGAACTCGTGCCCGTAAGGCATCCTTGGAGTTAGAAAAAGTTTTGAAAGAATTTAGAAAAGTATCTCTGGAAGAGTCAAAAAAATAAATAGTTTCAAGACGGACTCATGTCTGAGGGAGAGAGGTTATAGCCGGTGCGGTTAAGATGCACGCTATAATCTCTCTTTTGTTTTTTTATCACACGGAGAGGTGCTTATTAAAGGGGAACTTCGTACATTTGTGTGGACTTGTACGAACGTGTTTATGAAGGGATTTCGGAAGATTGGACTAGTATGTATGGTGTGTGCTGTGTGCGGCATGCTGTGGCTTTCGTGCAAACGTCCGGTACATCAGAGGGTGTACGCACAGGTCGATTCATTGAACCGTGTGGCGTATGAGGCACATTATAAGGATCTTTCTTTATCTTCTAAAGCTGCTACAGAAGCTTGGAGGTTGTCCGAAGGATATGCATCGGGCAGGGCAGAGGCATTGAACAATATGGGCTTCTGTGCATTCATGCGAATGGACTTTGAGCATGCAGCACGTTTATTTCAAAAGGCTTCAGAAACCAGTAATAACGAGATTGAGCGTCTGGTGGCCGATGTCGGGATGATGAAAATCTGTCAGCGCACTTCCATGAACAATGAGTTCTATGATTATCATAACAGTGCATTACAACGTATCCGGCGTCTCAATGAGGATCGGTTTTCGCTTGAAAAGAGTGGGCTGGAAGGGCGGTTGAATTATGCGCTTTCGGAGTTTTATATCGTATCGGGAATTTATTATTATTATTTGCAGCAGGACAAAGAGTCTATGCAGGCTATCAATGCTGTGCCGGAAGAGGCTTTGAAAAATGATACGGCGCAATGGCTGTACTATGCTTATATGCGTGGATCGGGGGGTATGTACGAGGCTCCTACACGTGAAGAAGTGACTATCGGAGAGTTTGGGTATCTGGTACAGTGTCTGCAAGTAGCTCAGTTCAGGGGATATACCTATTTCGAGGCTAATGCGCTTCAAGCGATGGCCGAGCTGCTAGTGTTCCGTAGTAATCGTTTGTTGCTGAGTGAGAAAAGGGCGGGAATGCTTCGCTTGGTCAATCCCGACAACTTGCCGGTGGACAGTCTGCCGCTAGTTTTTGCTAGGGATGCGTTGAGTTTATTCAAACGCTATGGTGACTGGTATCAGATATCGGGTACTTATCGTACCATTGCGACGTTCTATAATTATACGGGACAGCCTGAAAAGGCATTGGTTAATCTGAAGAAGGCCTTGAATTATGTCAATCTGCATCACGAGAAATATTACCATTGCAAGGATTCACTCGACCGCTTGCAGGCATATCTACCAGGAGACGGCACTTCCATCGAATTGAAATGGATTAATGACGAGGGTATCAATACGGTGCCCGAATGGATAGCCCGGTTACGGGAACAGCTGAGTCGTACGTATTCTGCCATGGGATGCAAGGCAGAATCGGATTATAATCGCAATGTGTATCTGGATATTTTGGACTATACCCGGCAGGATAAGGAATTGGAAAGTCGTTTCTTGGCGTTGGAAAAGGAAACCGGACAGTTGAATGTGTTGCTGTGGCTTGTGGTAGCAGGTTTCTTGGTATTAGTCGTATTATTTATCTGGCTGAACCGTTCCTGGAGGGTGAAGAATACGATGTATCTCACGGAGCTCAAGCGCATTTTAGGGCTTTGTCAGCAGATTACGGGAGCGGTACCTGTTTCGGCAACCAGCAGGGAAGAGGTGGCCTATGCGGTAGTAAAAGTGATGAAACCAGAACTGGCAGAATTGTTTGGTGTGCGTGATGTGTGCATTACATTCTGCGATGAGGAAGAGAGGGAGGAAGAAAATGTGGAATTGCATGAGGGTACTCCGTTAGTGTATGACCTTCAACTACCCGACAGGGAGGTGATTGTGGGAAAACTGTGGATGTGGTTTGCGGTTCCTGTGCGAAAGGAGGAGCAGACACTTATCCGATTGCTATTACCTTACCTGGCCTGGACACTGGAACATGGCATGAACTTGGTTTCGTTAGGTGAGGAACAGCAGAGACTGGAAAAAGAACAGTACGTCCATGAACTTCACCTGATGGAGAACAAACGTCAGAATGAAGTAAAAAAGGCGTGTTTGTCGATTGTGACAGGAATCGTACCTTATATTGACCGTATGGTAAACGAGGTACGAAAACTCCGTACACTTCCGGCTGCAAATACAGAAACTATACAGCAGGGGAAGTTAGGCTATATCGATGAGCTGGTGACAAAAATAAATGAATACAATGACATTCTGGCTTTATGGATTAAGATGCGGCAGGGTACACTAAGCCTGAACATTGAAAACTTTGAGTTGCAGGAGTTGTTTGCGATGATTGCCAAGGGACGTCGTTCTTTTGAATTGAAAAAACAGACGCTGACCGTAGGAGAAACAACGGCTTGTATAAAAGCCGACAAGGCATTGACGCTCTTTATGATGAATACATTGGTGGAAAATGCCCGTAAATATACGCAGGAAGGTGGAAAAGTGAGTCTTTCCGCAGAAGAAACTCCCGACTATGTGGAGATTGCAGTGGAAGATAACGGACCGGGTCTTTCGGAAAAGGACCGTATGCGTATCTTGGGAGAGAAAGTGTACGATTCGGGGGCCATTGGTATGGATACTGCCACGGATGCGGCAGAGCTACAACGTCAGAAAGGTCATGGTTTCGGGCTGATGAACTGCAAGGGAATTATTGAGAAGTATCGGAAGACGAACAGCTTGTTTGCGGTTTGCCGGTTCGACATACAAAGTACGCCAGGAAAAGGCAGTCGTTTCTCTTTCCGTTTGCCCAAAGGAGCGCGGCGGATGGTCGGACTTTTGTGGATAGGTTTGTGTCTGCTGTTAGGAGTAGCTTGTTCTTCCCAACCGGAGTCTGTCTCGCATACGGTCAGCAATGAAAAGGTGGCTCCGTATGACAGTTTACTGGCTATTGCCAATGATTATGCCAACTGGGTATATGAGTGCAATGTGAACGGAGAATATTCCACAGCATTGATGTTAGCCGACAGTGTATTGTATTATATGAACGCTCATTATCTTCGTTATTCGGGAAAAAGCGGTCCGTTGCTTCGGCTGGAGAGTGAAGGAGAGGGGGCTGAGTTGACTTGGCTGGCCCAGTCGTTCGATACGGATTATTTTATTTTGCTGGATGTGCGTAATGAAGCGGCTGTGGCTTCGTTGGCTGTAAAGGATTTTCGGAAATACCGCTATAACAATGCGGCTTACGCGGCTCTTTACAAACGTTTGAGTAAGGATAATTCTTTGGAGGAGTATTGCTTGCAGATGCAGCGTTCGGCCAGCAACAAGCGTATTGCCTTGTCTTTGTTCGTGTTGCTGGTTTGCGGATGCCTGGTAGCCTATTATGCGCTTTATCTTCGCCATCGCTTGCATTATCGTTACAACATGGAGCAGGTGTTTGTGGTGAACCGTACCATCTTTTCAGCTGCTTCTTGTACGGAAGGACTCGGTGATGAGGTGCTGGACCGGATTGTACGGAGTATGTTCAACGAGTTGAACGAGATGCTGTTGCTGGAGAATCTGGCATTGGCTGTGTATGACGAGGAAACCACTCATCTGAAAACGGCATGTTTTACCGCGGAAGAGAATGAAGAAGAATTGCATGAACGTCTCCAGCGGTGTTACGATTCGGGACAGATGCAGTGGAGCGGTGTCATGAAATGGAGTTTCTTGCCTTTGTGGGTAGAAACAGGAGGCGACAAACATTGCGTGGGAGTATTGGCTTTAAAGCTGGCACGTGCCTATAGTCGGGAAGAAGACCGTTTGTTAGTTGAAATGGTATGTAACTATCTGGCGGTTATTTTGTATAATGCCATTGTACAGGTGAGCCGGAAGTTTCATGACATTGAACTGGCTCAGGATGAGGCCCGTCGTTCACTCTTTGAGGAGAATCAATTACATGTGCAGAATATGGTGCTCGACAACTGCCTTTCTACCATCAAGCATGAAACAATCTATTATCCGAGCCGAATCAAGCAAGTGGCCGATAAATTAAACGGTGAGGTTACGGGCGCACAACGGACGGAGTTGTTGGAGAATATGTCGGAACTGGTGGGGTATTACAAGGATATATTTACGCTTCTCAGCTCGTGTGCTTCACGGCAGCTGGAGGAGGTTACTTTCCGTCGTATGGAAGTGGGGGTAGCCGAGCTGGCAGAGGGCGCGGAGAAATATTTGCGTAAGGTGATGCGCAAGCGTAACTTTACGCTGGAATGGCAGATGGATGTACCTTCGCTATGGGTAACGGGTGACCGGGTTTTGTTGCTCTTTCTCCTTGAAAATCTGATTGATGAGGCGGTGCGTTATGAGATTTCCGGGACCTTACATTTGGAAGCAAAAGCAGAAGACGGCTTTGTACGCATGGATTTCATTGATATGCGACGGACTTATTCGCAGGAGGAATTGAACGCTTTGTTTTATCCCGACAGAGAGCGTATGTGTCCTTCAGGTGACGGACAGCGGTTGACAGGTACAGAATACTTGGTGTGCAAGCAGGTTATCCGTGACCATGACGAGTATGGCGGACGAAGAGGCTGCCGCATCAATGCTAGTCCTTGGCAGGGAGACGGAGGAGGAAAGGGATTCAGTGTGTGGTTTACCTTGCCGCTCAGGCAGAAGAAATAACGAATTAGAATGAACATAAAATCAAGACAAAATGGAGAAGTTTAAGGTTGTCATAGTAGAAGATGTCAAACTGGAATTAAAGGGAACGGAAGAAATTTTCCGTCACGAAATACCGAATGCGGAGGTCATAGGTACGGCCATGACCGAGGAAGAGTTCTGGAAGCTGATGGAAACGTGCACGCCCGATATGGTGTTGCTTGACTTGGGGTTGGGAGGTTCTACCACTATCGGAGTGGAGATTTGTGCCCGTCTTCACCGAGAACGTCCGGAGCTGAAGGTGCTTATCTTCACCGGAGAGATTCTGAACGAGAAACTCTGGGTGGATGCGCTTCGGGCTGGAGCAGTAGGCATCATCTTGAAGACCGGCGAACTGTTGACCGCAACTGATGTGCAGGCCGTCATGGATGGAAAGAAGATGGTGTTCAACGAGCCGATACTGGAAAAAATTGTCGCCCGTTTCATGCAGACGGTGGAAGTGGAACAGCGTCGTCAGGAGGCAATTATTGATTATGACATTGACGAGTACGACGAACGTCTGCTTCGTCACCTGGCTCTAGGCTATACCAAGGAAATGATAACCAACCTTAAAGGTATGCCTTTCGGTGTAAAATCGATTGAGAAAAGGCAGAATGAACTTGTAAACCGGTTGTTCCGCTCTGATGAACGGACTGGAGTCAATGCTTGTCGCCTGGTAACCCGTGCGTTTGAGTTGCGCATACTTGATATCGACAATCTGGAACCCGATGAAGAATAAATTCAGCCTGCATCCGGCCACCTGCTTCCTGCTACTGTTTTTGCTGGCTGCCTTGTTGTCATGGACCGGCAGTATTTATGAGTGGGAAGGTGTACGCAGTCTTTTGAGTGACGAAGGGCTGCGGTGGCTTTTGCGTACGCTTTTGGATGACTATATTCTTTCTCCTGTATTTCAAGCTGTGGTGTGTCTTTTCTTTGGGGGAGGTTTGTTCCTTCATTCTGGGCTGGGCAATGCCTGTTACAGGATGATGTCGGGTACCCGAAAATTCTCCCGAAAAGAGAAACGAGGAATGGGGCTGGCTGCTGTCACTTTTTTAGTGTATGTCGGGTTATGTGTATTGCTGGCTTTTGGCCCTTGGAATACGGTGCGCAGTGCCATTGGTACATTGTCAGATTCTCCGTTGGCCGATGGCTTCTGGGGCGTGTGTTCATTAGGAGTAGCTCTGCCTTCCATAGTGTATGGCTTTGCTTCAGATTCTTATTTGGACGATTCGGATGTAGTAGAAGGAATGGCCTATCTTTACAAGTGCCGGGCTGCGTATTTTGTCGTACTTCTTTTCATCACGCTTTTTTTCTCTTCGCTGGAGTTTAGTGGACTGACAGATTATGCCGGATTGTCGGATGAAGTGTGTCGCGGAGCTTATCTGCTTTGCTGTGTACTTTTTCTTTTATAAAAAATAGGGATGTTTTCCTTGAAACGATTATCTTTGCCCCGTTATTTTCAACAAAAATCGGAATAAACGTATAAGATGAAAAAAATTGTATTATTTGCAGCAGCCGGACTGATGTCTTTGGCTGCTTGTCAGGAAAAAGCAGGCTATATCATTAAGGGTACAGCCGAAGGTGTGGCCGATGGCGATACCGTATTCTTGCAGAAACAGACAGAAGAAGGTTTTGAAGCACTTGATTCTGTAGTTGTAAAAAACGGAACTTTTGAATTTAAGGGAACTCCCGATTCTGTGGCTGTATCTCGTTTTGTAACTTACATGAAGGGAGATGCCCGTATGGCTGCCATGGTGTTTGTAGAAAAAGGAAACATTCAGGTAAATCTGAGCCCGATGGAAAGCCGCATTTCAGGAACACCGAACAATGATACTTATCAGAAGTTCATGGATGAATACCAGAAGATTGGTAAGGAGATGAACGACATGTACCAGAAGATCAAGGGTGATACTTTGTTGACTGAGGTACAGCGTGATTCACTGATGGAAGTTCTCGACAAGAAGGAAACAGAAGGTATGGACCGTATTTATCAGCTCGTGTCTGAGAATATTGCTAGTGCCGCAGGAGTACACTTGCTGACCATGTTCGGTTCTTCTTTTGAAGTAGAAAAAGTACAGTCTTTGCTGGAAAAAGTTCCGGCTGCTTTTGCTGAAAATGAAGAGGTAAAGGCTTTGAAGGAACATGTAGAGACAGTGGCTAAGACAGCTGTAGGAAAGAAATTTATCGATTTTACGCTGAATACGCCAGAAGGCAAACCGGTGAAATTGTCTGACTTCATCGCTGCCAACAACTATACACTGATTGATTTCTGGGCTAGCTGGTGCGGACCTTGCCGTATGGAAATGCCGAATGTAGTAGCAGCTTATGCGAAATATAAGGCAAAAGGCTTCGGCATTGTAGGTGTATCTTTGGATAACGATGTAGAAAGCTGGAAGAAGGCAATCAAAGATTTGAACATCACTTGGCCGCAGATGTCTGACCTGAAAGGCTGGCAGTGTGAAGGTGCAGCTTTGTATGGCGTGCGTGCCATCCCGGCAACTTTGCTGGTTTCAAAAGACGGTACAATCGTAGCCCGTGACTTGCGTGGTGAGGACTTGGAAGCAAAACTTGCAGAACTGATGAAATAATCAGTTTCTTCAAAGTAAGAACTTATTATAAAAGAAACGCGGACCTTTCGACTGAGAGGTCCGCGTTTTTTATGGGTATGTGAAGTCAGTTCTTTATACTTCCATCATTTTCTTCAATTTTCCTGAGAGCAGGAAAAGGATAACGGCAGCTGCTCCGCTCATGAACACGAAAAGAATGA
>OGDU01001273.1_pt1 | contig 20861 bp, 19 predicted proteins | sample 1570371 | NCBI WGS metagenome assembly OGDU01 (sample SAMEA2581977, study PRJEB24529) | metagenome | biome: Human gut stool | place: China | collected 2011
TTCGCCATCCATGGCTCAGTGGCGGTTTGTTTGAACATCGTGTTCAAACATTGCTATTTTACTTACAGAACATCAAGTACTTCTACGTTTCAAACATATTTATATTATCAGAATGTGGCACTTCCATATATATACAATTCACAATACGTTTTGCAAGTTTCTCCTCTATTTTTTTATTGAACCATTCTTTTTACCTTGTTGCCAGATGTAAAAGTCCAGCCAAATTATTTATTTTTCTTGTTTTGCTTGTCTGCCTTGTTCACGCCGAGCAGACCCTTGATGATGAATCCGACACCGACGCCGATCGTGCCGAGGATCAGTGCCAGCTCCAGACCGGACATATAACGCATGGATACGTTCAGTGAAATAACAAGGCATACAAAAAATGCAATGCACAATCCGATCAGTGAAAGTCCGGTCAGCATGTTCGGCTTCACGATAAATGCGATAAATGCCACAACGATGAGCACAATCAGAATACCTCCGACATTCACGCGTCCCATCCGGTAGAATAACGTGAAGCTGCTCACAACGACGTTCTGCAAGAAGATAATCACGCCGATGATCGTAAGTACGATTCCCAATAAAAACTGTAATAATTCTTTCATTCGTTCCTCCCTATTTTCTCTTAGAAAATGATTACATACTTATGTCTGATTCTATCATACTTCGACAAAGCTGTACACACAAAAAACTGCTGCCAATGCTTGCATAACTTAACATTGACAACAGTTTCATTCTATCTTTATCAACAACTTTTATATCCTATCCATGCAGGCGCACCGCTGCCGCGATCCTTCCGGCAATCCACATGACCGACGCTGCGATCAGGAATATCAGAACAAAGCCATTCACCTTTTCTTTCCAACGCATCGCCACGATAATTGTATCTCCGATTACGGCAATGGCTACCGGAATTACATAGAATAGATTGACTGCATTTCCTATCAGCACTTTGTACATCAAGACTGCGAACGCTGCAACAAGTGCAAGTGAAACAACCGCCTCTATCACATGAAAGAGGATGGCTTTCTCAATTTCCGAATGATACATGACCGGAATTGCCATGGAAAATAATATCAGGTAGATTAAAGACATCCATAACAATACACGATCTTCCGCCTGTGCGTTTACGCATGCCGTCTTGATAACCAAAGCCGCAATCAGCATTCCGTAAGATGCAAACTGGATTCCCGGAATCGTATATTCCGTATGTACCATTCCGGACACAAGAATGACTCCTGCGGTTATGGAAAGCATCCGGTAATCAATGGAATGATACACATTTATATCCAGCGTAAATAATGATTTTAGGAACGCTGCATTCCCCACTGCCAATAAAACAAAAAATGCAGCAAGCGATAAGAACACAGCCAGATACACATAACTATTGAAGCCGCTTCCGAACAGTTTTACGTCCTTATCTCTTATAGAACGCACGATGCTCTGTGCGCGTTCTGCAAATAAAATGATGAAATATAACATAATCAGCCAGTTCATAACCAGTGCTGATACTCCAACCCGTAAATCCATGACAATTTCTCCTTCTACAACTCCAATGATGCAAGAATCTCTTTCAATGCATCTGCCGATTCCTTTAATTTCAGAGCCTCTTCGCCACTTAATTTAATCGGAATATCTGTCTCCACGCCATCCGCACCGACAATCGCCGGCATACTTAAGACCACATCCTCAATACCATACGCACCATGTATCATGTGTGAAACTGGCAGGATGGATTTCTCATCCCGCATGATCACCTCACAGATTCTCCTTACAGACATCGCAATTCCATAATACGTCGCATGCTTCCGGTTAATAATTTCATATGCACTGTTCCTTACCGCATCTGCAATTTCCCTCGTATTTTCCTTATGCTGGTAATGTCCACGCATCTCGCACATCTCACTTAACTCCACACCGGAGACATTCGCAGACGACCACGCAACAACTTCGCTATCACCATGTTCGCCCACGATAAACGCATGCACACTCCTGCTGTCCACCGACAAATGTTCACCCAGCTTGTATTTCAGTCTGGCACTGTCTAACACTGTGCCGGAACCGATCACCCGCTGCTCCGGAAGTCCAGATAATTTGATTGCTACCTGTGTCAGAATATCCACCGGATTTGCTACCACAAGCAGGATTCCACTAAAATTCCGCTTTGCAATCTCCGGGATAATAGACTTGAAAATAGCCACATTCTTGTTCACCAGATCCAGTCTTGTCTCCCCCGGTTTCTGTCCGGCTCCCGCGGAGATAATCACGATTGCCGCATCTGCAACATCGTCATAATCTCCTGCATAAATCCGCATTGGAGAAGCAAATGGGATTCCATGGCTGATATCCATTGCCTCTCCCTCTGCTTTGTTTCTGTCTGCATCAATCAATACAATCTCTGTAAATAACCCACTCTGCATCAAAGCGAAGACGGATGCCGATCCCACAAATCCACAACCGATCATAACCGCCTTTTTTGCATTCACTTTATTATTTCCCATAAATGGTTCCCCCTTTCATATATACAGTGATTTAATAACGATAATTATTACTACTTTAGTATAATAATAATTCTATAATTTGTCAATTTGTATTTATAAAAAAACACGCAGATCACTGTCCTCTATATGTTTTGTTTCTACTATATTGTCAATAATAAAATTGTAATTCTATTTGTTTTTGAAAAATAAACACTCTTCCTCATTGCACTGTACACCATCCGAATTTCGAAGATTTAGATGGAATACGTGACCACTTTCCGGATGGCCCGCACCAAACGCCCGCGTTACATGTGCTACACCTATATCATTCATCCTCTTATCCAGCTCTATCGTGTGAAACCGCAGATCATCATTCACACTGTACATCAGATACGCTTCCGGAAAATCCGCATTCATATATGCTAACTGATCCATGAACAACTGGTACTGTTCTTCAGACACAACCAGCGTGCCATCTTTCCTGAGATACCAGTTTGAGATCATGTCATCCCGTTTTCCCATGTCGTATGCACCACAATTCAGGCAAACACGAACCGGCAGCTTATCATAGGTAAAATAATCCAGTTTCTCCCGATATTCCTGATTTGACGCAGCAATGCAATACTGCGCAGTGAGCTGTGCTCCCGCCGAATCTCCCAACATGAAAAACCGATTCATATCCAGGCCAAACACCCGCGCATGATCATCAATATATTTTACGAGATATGCTACATCCTCTATGGCAGACGGATATTTATTCTGCGGTGCCAGACGATAATTAAAATTCACAACTACGAATCCGCTTTGTGCCAAATGACAGCAATAATGGCTATACAGTTTCTTATCTCCATAAAACCAGCCACCACCATGCACACTGACAATCACCGGATATGCTTTATCCGAGTCTCCCATATAAGATGCCGGCACACAAAGATCAAACAGACTGTTCGATACATAACTGTCTGAATCAATGTCCGACGCATCCCCGGATGATGCATACATCATCTCCCTTTTCTTATCCATCTTCCAGCTATCCAAAATCGCAGCAAACCGCTCTGCATCCAATCTTTTCTTATAATCTAAATTCTTAATCTGTACAATATTTCCCGGATATTCCAGATCTTTGTCGCGCAATCCATCATTCGCCATCCACGCATGGCGCATGTTCACCCATGGCGGAAGTTTTCTGTTCTCCGCTCCACGCTTCATAATCTCTGTAACATTTATCATAACCGATCTCCTCCTCAGAATCGTTCCTCTGTCTTATGTTGTCCTCTTTTTTCTCTTATTCTCATACATAGACTGATCCGCCATATTAAGATAATCCTGCAGGCTTTTCTGCATATCCGGCGTATCTATGAAAACGCCCCTGGTAACATAAAAACCCGGGGCGCATTCAAAAAATCGTCAGTTATAAATTAGTTACAGCGTTCATACCGAACCGTAATCGCTTTTATCTCCTTGGCTAAAGTCTTATTTAACTCTTTGCTATCTACCCGCCATCTCCAATTGCTGCCAACCGAAGAAGGCGTATTCATTCTCGACTCGTTGTCTAAGCCAAGGTAATCCTGAATTGGAACAATACAGATTTTCGCATTGCTTCGCATGATTACGCCAATGAGCGGAATATACATTTTATCTGCCGGTGTATAGTAATCACACAGATAATCTCTTGCTTTTTTCCTGCCTTCGTCATCGACCTCCTGCCACCAGCCGACCAGTGTCTCATTGTCATGCGTGCCTGTATAAGCTACACAATTCTCAATATAATTATGAGGTAAATACTCCCTCGCCGAACCCGTATCTCTTGTGTCAAATGCGAATTCCAACACTTTCGTCCCTATGAACCCGCTATCCGCAACAAGCTTACGGACTGTATCCGTTATATAACCAAGGTCCTCCGCAATCACGGATTTCCTGCCAATCTTCTTTTCGATTGTATGGAACAAATCCATGCCCGGACCTTTTTTCCAACTGCCATTTACCGCGGTCTTATCCCCATATGGGATGGAATAATACTCATCGAAACCACGGAAATGATCAATACGTACAACATCATATAACTCGAAGCAGAATGAAAGCCGTTCGATCCACCATGCATACGCTGTCTTTTTGTGGTAATCCCAATCATAAAGAGGATTTCCCCACATCTGCCCATCCGCCGAAAATCCGTCCGGCGGACATCCCGCAACAGCCTTCGGTGTACAATGTTCATCTAACTGGAACAATTCCGGATGCGACCATGCATCTGCGCTATCCAATGATACATAAATCGGAATATCTCCGATAATTTTAATTCCTTTTTTATTGGCGTAAGCTCTGAGCTTATACCACTGGTTGAAAAACTGGAACTGCATAAATAACTGAAAATCAATCTCATCTGCCAGCTTCTCTTTATATTCACGTAAACCTTCTTCTGTACGACTATGAATTGCCTCCGGCCACTCAGTCCAGTTCATTCCACCAAAATGATTTTTTACTGCCATATATAAGCAATAGTCATATACCCACGCTTCATTCTTCTCTAAGAACGCCTTATATTCTGTACTGTTCTTATGCCCGCTTCTCTCACAAGCCTTGCGGAGCAATACATACCGTCCATTATATTGTTTTTCATAATCAACAAACTGTTCGTCTGTTCCAAAGTCAACACTATCACATTCTTCTCTTGTCAATAAACCTTCGCTAATTAATGTTTCCAGATCTATGAAGTACGGATTCCCGGCAAATGTGGAAAACGACTGGTATGGAGAATCTCCATATCCGGTAGGTCCCAAAGGTAAAATCTGCCAGAACGTCTGACCAGCTTCCACTAACCAATCCACAAATTTATATGCTTCTTTGGAAAAGCAGCCAATTCCATACTTTGATGGCAGACTGGAAATCGCGAACAATATTCCTGCTGTTTTATCCATATATGTCCTCCATATACGTCAAGGCAAAACAATTATACTCTGCGTACGCTTTCGCCCTCGATCAGATTGTGTGGGGCATAATCATGTTCACACCCCAGTGTGTAATGTATATGCTTCATCAAAAGCTCCACACTCCGCTTCGCAATGCTGTTTATGTCCTGACCCATTGTTGTAATTCTCGGTGTGTAAAATCTCGATATGACTGTACCATCAAAGCCTACCACCGATATATCATCCGGTACTTTTTTACCGGCATCTTCGATTGCCCGAATTGCGCCAACCGCAATTGTATCTGACAGCCCAACAATCGCTGTCACATGTATGTTCTTTTCAAGTAACCTTTTTGTTGTCTCATAACCTGCCTCATACGAATACCGGCAAGCCATATAATTCTTATCCGGATCAAACTCCAGACCACTTTTTTCAAAGCCTTTTTTACACCCAAGATAACGCGAGAAACTGATCTGTTTATCTGAAATCTCGCCCCCCATTACGACAATATCTTTGTGTCCGTAGCCTGTTAAATACTGCACGAGCTCCATGGTTGCAGCCTCATCATCGACACATACGGAAGAAACATTGTCGAACGCTAACTCCCTTGCACTCGTAGTTGCAACAACACAGGGGATTTCAAGTTCATTCATACGTTCATCAAAAAGAGCTAAATTCGCACCGAGAAAAATAATCGCTTTTGAGGTTTTGTCACGAACGAATTTTAATGCCTCTGCAACCTCGTCCCCATCTTCATCGATAATCTGGCAGGATACAACCTCGTCCAGCTCTGACAGCAGAAGTGTAATCCGGTCAAGAATCTCCATGAAGAAACTATTGTGCCGGCCTTTCATGATAATTGTAACTGTATTTCCGCCACATCGTTTCAGCTTTCTGGCATTTCCGTTTGGTTCAAAATTGCTCTCTTCGATAATTTTCAATATCTTTTCGCGCGCTTTCTCACTTACACCCGGTTGTTTGTTTATTACTCTGGATACGGTGCCAATACCGTATCCAGATAATTTTGCTATATCTTTGATCGTCATATAATCGCTCCTGTAAAAATGTGATTATATATTAACCCTTAACAGCGCCAGCCGCAACCCCTTTGACAATATATTTCTGAGCGCATAAGTAGAATACAACAACCGGAATGATTGCCATGATCAGGCATGCCATAATCGCACCCATATCAACACGTCCGTAGCTTCCCTTCATGTACTGGATGACAATGGAAATTGTCTTGAATTCCTTAATATCAAGTACAAGGTATGGAAGAAGGAAGTCATTCCAGATCCACATTGCTTCCAGAATACCTACGGAAATGAATGTAGGCTTCATCATAGGAACTACTACACAGAAGAATGTCCGGAGTGGTGAGCAGCCATCAATCATTGCAGCTTCTTCCACTTCTACCGGAATTGATTTTACAAATCCGGTGAACATGAATACCGCAAGTCCGGCACCAAAACCGAGATATACAATCACGATTCCCCAAGGTGTATTCAGATGGAGGGAGTCTGCCGTTCCGGAAAGTGTAAACATAACCATCTGGAACGGTATAACCATAGAAAACACACATAAGAGGTAAATCATTTTTGTAAAAACATTCTTAACACGGGTTATAAACCAGGCTGTCATGGAACAGCAGATCAGGATAACCGCAACTGAAAATACTGTAATAAATAATGTCCAGCCCACAGCTTTCAGGAAATCATATTGCGTAATTGCTGTCTTATAGTTTTCGAGTCCAACATAGCTTTCCTCTGTAGGCAGCTTAAATGTCTCAAGGTTGATGAACGTCTTCGACTTCATCGAGTTAATCAATACGATAAAGATTGGAGCAACAAATATAATTGAAACGAGTGTAAAAAATAATGTTGCAAGTATTCCCATCACTTTCTTTTTCATTACTGCTGCACCTCCTTATCCCTTGTCAACTTTAACTGTAACAATCCAATCGCTACTACAATTATGAAGAACACAACTGCCTTCGCCTGTCCAACCCCTTCAGCTCCTACTCTGCCATAGAATGTGCTATAAATATTCAGGGCAAGCATTTCTGTCTTATGAAGTGGCTCACCACCTGTAAGAGCAAGGTTCTGATCGAATAACTTGAACGAATTCGTAATCGTCAGGAATGTACAAATTGTAATCGATGGCATCATGTTAGGAATTGTAATTTTAAACAATCTCTGCATTCTGGTAGCTCCGTCGATCATAGCCGCCTCCTGAATATCACCAGGGATCGCCTGAAGTCCCGCGATGTATACGATCATCATGTAACCAATCTGCTGCCAGCCTACAAGAATAACCAGTCCCCAGAAACCTAATGTTTCATTTAACTTCAGGGCTGTATCAAACTTCACGAAAATACCATCAAAAATCAGCTGCCATACATAACCTAATACAATACCTCCGATCAGGTTTGGCATAAAAAACACTGTACGGAAAATATTCTTTCCTTTGATATTCTGTGTCAACGCCAGAGCAACCAAAAATGCAAGTACATTGATCAACACAAGCGAAACGATTGCAAATAAAGTAGTGAATTTGAATGATCCAAGAAAATTTGAATCTTTAAATGCTTCTATATAGTTTTGTATTCCGACAAATTTTGCATCCTTGATTGTTGTAAAGTTACAGAAAGACAAGTAAATACCTTCAATAAAAGGAATAATAAATCCTATCAAAAATGCAGCCATAGTCGGTAACAAAAATATTGGCCAATATTTTTTTACTGCCTTTTCCATCTTATACCTCCTACGCCCTCGAACAACTACCTTCTAAAAAAGGGAGGAAATATATCCTCCCTTTTTAATTACAGGTTGTTTTATCAGGCTTCTTGATCCTAGTTTCCTGCTGCCTGACTCTCTGTAGCCCAGCCTTCAACGAATGCTTTCTTTACGAGATCCCAATTCGCATCTGTCTGATCGGAAGCGTATACAGTAAGAGCTGATCCTACTTCGTTCTTCCATGTCTCAGAAGGCATTGTTGTGAAGTTCCAGCTTACAGGTGTCTTGCCATCTGCAACATACTGGCTTGCGATATTCACAAGAAGGTTATCTGACTCAAGGTTCTTCTTGAATGGAGTAACAAATCCCATTCCGTCTGCTCCGGATGGCATTGCACCCTGTGAACCACAGATTGCCTTAAGCGCTGTATCGTCTGTAGCAAGCCATGCCATGAAATCTTCTGTTGCCTTGATGTCTGCTTCGGAAGCCTTAGCATTTACACACCAGTAGTTCTCTGTACCTGTACAAAGTCCCTGATTTTCTTCTCCGTCTACACCGATATAAATCGGAAGCATTCCAAGATTCTCATCTCCGACTGAGCTTATATCTGAGTATGCCCATGTACCATTCTGGTAAAATACCGCTTTTCCTGCTACGAACTCAGCAACTGCATCATCACCGGTCTTAACACTGAGCTGCTTAGGATCTGTAGTTGAGTTATTAATGTACAGATCCCAGATCTGACGGTAGTTATCCAGGTATGTTCCCTTGATTGCCTTTGTGTTGTTGATTCCGTCTGCCTGATACTCATAGTATACAGGAAGGTTTGCAAGGTGAGTCTTATATCTCCAGTCTGATGAACCATCCATACCTGCAGATGTAAATGCATCAAATCCAAGCTCATCACGTCTTGCTGTAATATCTTCTGCTACCTTCTTCAGATCTGCAAAGTTCTTGATGTCATCCATGGAATAACCTGCCTCGGCAAGAAGCTTCTTGTTGCAGATGATACCATAGGACTCAATAACATATCCGATACCTGCTACCTTATCGCCATCCTTCAAAGCGAAATCCTCTGAAGTAAGCTGCTTGTAAACTTCTGTGTCAGACAAATCTGCACAGTAATCTTTCCACGATGCTAAGCCAACCGGACCATTTACCTGGAACAATGTAGGGCATTCTGATTTACCCATCTCACTCTTAAGAGTTGTCTCATACTGACCGGATGCAGCTGTAACAACGGTTACCTTTACGCCTGTCTCCTCTTCGTAGATCTTGGCAAGCTCCTGCCACTGGGCATCTGCTTCCGGCTTAAAATTCAAGTAATATACCGAACCCTTATCAGCCGATGCATCCTTCCCTCCTGAAGTTCCCTTTCCTCCACAACCTGCAAACAGTGACATCATCATTGTTGCAGCTAATCCTAAAACTGCTAATTTCTTCTTCATGCTTTTTCCTCCTCTAATCTTTTCATTTGCTTTGTTTATAGTTACGTATACGTTCCTTGGAAACGTTTGTTGTATCGTTTTTGGTAACGTTTCCATTTCATGAGTCAATGATACAACATTTAAAAACTTTTTGCAATCAAAAAAGTCAACTTTTTGTTTATTTAGTCAAATTACACAGCAATTTTGAATTTTTTTTGTTACTTATCACCAATTTCTGCGTGCATTTGCTATCAATGGATCCTATTTTATTATTTTCCAAATATCGTTATTATATTCAGCAATTGTACGATCGGATGAGAAAAATCCTGCTTTCGCAATATTCACCATCATCTTCTGCGCCCACGCCTTACGGTCCTCATATTCCTTATAGGCACGTTCCTTGGCATCAACATAAGAATCAAAATCAATAAATGTCATGAACCAGTCTTTGTTGAGAAGCTCATTATACAAACGATGCAGCATTTCTGCATTTCCAAGTGCTATCACTGCGTCGCTGATAATAAAATCAACGGCTTCCTTCAATACCGGATTGTTCTCATAATATGTTCTTGAGACATAGTCAGCCTTCGCATAATGCTCAATCACCGAATCACTTGACTCTCCAAAGATATAGATATTGTCGTCACCAACAAGCTGATGGATTTCAACATTCGCACCATCTTCTGTTCCGAGAGTAACCGCGCCGTTCAACATGAACTTCATATTTCCAGTTCCGCTTGCTTCTTTTGATGCAAGTGAGATCTGCTCCGAAATATCACAGGCAGGAATTAATTTTTCTGCAAGAGTAACATTGTAGTTTTCTACCATAACTACGTTCAGATACGGGCTCACTTCCGGATCGTTGTTGATCAATTCCTGAAGGCACAGGATCAAATGAATAATATCCTTTGCAATCGTGTACGCAGGTGCAGCCTTTGCTCCAAATATAACCGTAACCGGCGTAGTCGGCAGCTTGCCCGCTTTAATCTCCAGATACTTATGAATAACATAAAGTACATTTAACTGCTGACGCTTGTACTCATGCAGACGCTTTACCTGGATATCAAAAATTGAGTTTTCGTTTAATTCGATTCCCTGTGTTTCCTTGAAATATTCTTTGGCGCGAAGCTTGTTCTGATGTTTAATTTCAAGAAGCTTTTCAAGTTTGTCATCATCGTCTACAAATGCAAGTAATTTTTCTAATTCCATTGCATCTTTCTTGTATCCGTCCCCAATCCACTCCGTGATCGTATCAGATAACAGTTCATTACAATAGAGAAGCCAGCGGCGGAATGTAATGCCGTTTGTCTTGTTGTTGAACTTCTCAGGATAGATTTTGTAAAAATTATTAAGCTCCGAATTCTTCAAAATCTCTGTATGAAGATACGCAACGCCATTTACACTAAATCCATAATGAATATCGATATGTGCCATGTGAACGAGATCATTCCGGTCGATAATTGCCACACTCTCATCGCTAAACCGTCTTCTTACCTTATCATCCAGAATCTCAATAATCGGGACAAGCTGCGGAACAACCTCTGCCAGATAATGTCTAGGCCATTTCTCAAGTGCCTCAGCCAAAATTGTATGGTTTGTATATGCGCAGGTCTTACTTACAACATAAATCGCCGCATCCATGTTCATCCCTTCCGCTACAAGCAGGCGAATCAACTCAGGTATGATCATGGTTGGATGTGTGTCGTTGATCTGGATTACTGCGTAGTCGAACAAATCATAAAGTTTACTTCCCTTCGCCTTACACTCATCGATAATGAGTCTTGCGGCATTGCTTACCATGAAATACTGCTGGTAGATACGAAGCTTTCTTCCATCTTCGTCACTGTCATCCGGATATAAGAACAATGTCAGGTTCTTCTCTATGTCTGTTTTATCAAACTGATGATTTGCATCTACGATGGACTCATCCACCGTTTCTACATCGAATAGGCATAATTTGTTGGTACGGTTATTGTAACCTGTTACATCAATCTCATACAATCTCGACTGCACCGTGCATTTTCCAAATGTAACAGGGTATGTCACATCTGTTTTTCTAAGCCAGCTTTGATCCTTGATCCATGGATTAATCTGCTCTTTCTGCATTCTGTCTTCGAACACCTGCTTAAACAAGCCAAGGTGATAATTCAATCCAATACCCGCACCCGATAATCCAAGTGTTGCGATTGAATCAAGGAAACATGCAGCAAGTCGCCCCAGACCGCCATTTCCAAGAGATGGCTCTACCTCAATCTCCTCAATCTCCGCAAGTGTCTTTCCGCTTTCGGCAAGCACTTTTTTGACGTCCTCATAGATTCCAAGATTGATCATGTTATTCGAGAGCAGCTTTCCAATCAGAAATTCTGCCGATACATAATAAATCTTCTTTTTCGTTTCTTCCATGCGGCGGTCATCTGCTAACTGCTTTGTCAGGTTGAGCAATGCATAATATACTTCTTCATTGCTGCTTTGTGCGATTTCTTTTCCAAGCAGTTTTTCAAGTTCCTGTTTTACCTTCATCGTATACCCCTTTCGTTTTCACTTGAGCTTTTGTACGCTCTTTTATAGTAATACAATATCACGAATTGGAAACGTTTCTCTTGCAAAATAGTATCATAATATGATACTATTCTATCAATTAGGAGGGTGTTTGCCATGAAAGAGATTGTAAATCCAGACTCTGCGTCTAATATCGAATTAAATGAAAACAAGATTCACTTTCAAAATGAATATCAATATAACACCTATATATGTTCGATTCCGATGGATTTTGCAAGTGTACCGGTTCATTGGCATGACGAGTTCGAAATGATCGTTATTAAGAAGGGACGCGGATACGTTACCCTCAATTTTCAGAGATATAAGGTTTCATCCGGAGATATCGTAATCGTTCTTCCCGGAATGCTTCATTCCATTGAAGGTAAACAGAATTCGACTATGGAATATGAAAATATACTTTTTTCAAAGCACTTTCTTGCCTTTGGTGCAGATGACGTGACGCAGCAAAAATTTATCGATCCTTTTTTTAACGGAGATATCCAGATTCGTCATTATCTGACACCCGGGCACGCGTTATACAAGGAAATCAGCAATATTATTGATTTATTAGATGAAAAAAGCGATGAAAGAGACTATGCGTATCAGCTTTTTATCAAGGGGGGGCTTATCCAGATTGTATACCTACTGATTACGCACCCGCCAAAAGTAAACGAGACTGCGCAAAGTGATAAGCATGAAGAGAAATTGAAAAGTATCATCCGGTATATCTCCACACATTATTATGAAGATATATCCATCGAAGAAATTGCAGAATTTTGCCACTATAGTCCATCGCATTTTATGAAATTTTTTAAGATCCATACCGGAATGAGCTTTATCTCATATGTGAATGACTTCCGTGTCACAGAAGCACGTGCAATGCTCACATCTACCAATGATTCGATTCTTGAAATCTCACAGAAATGTGGATTCTCAAATCTGTCGAATTTCAACCGGATGTTCAAAAGAAAATATGGTATAACACCAAGGCAGGTACGCAGCTGAGTCTGCCGCATACTCATTCGTATTCGTGTACCACGCGTCGCCATTTGGCTTTACTACACATGGATAAGAGTAGAAGGCAGCATTACAGAAGATACACGCCGTGAAGCCCGTGTTGCAATAACGGAAGGCAATACGGCTTCTTTGAGTTCTATGTATACAGTTGATGACAACCTTATTGCTGTATTCGCATTTGATAATGGAATTGCTACTATTTACTCATTTTCAGACGAACCGAAAGAAATAAATTCTAATTGAATATAATGGGGACATTACAAAAGGACCTCTTTCTCTTACCTTGCCGACAATGCTATGTTGTGGGTGCAGAAAATGAATGAAATTCAGTCCAGAGTTAGAGAAATCATTTACAACGAGATTATCTACGCATAATAAGAATTAGGGCGGTAAGCCAGCTTTTGGCTTACTGCCCTTGTCTACTCATAAGCAAAATAAAGAAATACCGTCAATGGCAGTGTTTGCACTGTTCATCAAGACCATTGACGGTATTTCTTGTTTTGCTATTTAAAAATATTTTGAAATAGCCATTGAAAAACGAATGCTAAACTGATATAAACTATTTAAAGATTATTTGAAATAGATTAGGGCGTGGAAGATTGGCTATAAATGAAGTGTTAGCTGCTTTAGCAGACGATACTCATCGAAAAATTCTGCTAAATTTACAGGAAGGAAAAATAAGCTCAGGCGATTTAGCTATCGCATTGGATATGACACCACAGGCATTATCCTATCATTTATCAAAGCTAAAAAGGCAGACTTGATTTACGAAACTCGATATAAAAATTTTATTTACTATGAATTAAATTTATCTATCCTTGATGAAACAATTATGTGGATAAGTAAATTACGTGGAGGTCAACAATGAAAAAGAAAAAAATCATTTTTTATAGTCTTATGTTTTTGCCATTGATAGTTGTTTTGATTGCCTTACCGTTCTTACCAGAGCGAATTCCAGCTCATTATGATTTCAATAATCAAGTAACACGTTGGGGCAGTAAATACGAAACATTAATTTTCCCTGTGATCACAGTTTTATTTGGCTACTTTATGCTTGGTATGGCTAAATCCTCTTCAAAACAAGAAGAAAATGGGAGTAACAACGAAAATGTATGTATTGTGGCAGGAATTGTATCTCTTACACTTTTTAACGCTATGACAGGTTATTTCTTGTATGCTGATTTCAATTCGATTGAAAATCTTTCTTCAATTGCACTTGATATTAATCAACTTTTATTTGGACTGCCTGGTGTTGCAATGATTATATTAGGCAATATTATGCCAAAACTACGAATGAACTCAATCGCAGGACTGAGAACAGTATGGAGTATGAAAAATGAAACAACGTGGAAAAAAAGCCAACGCTTTGGCGGTATTTCATTTATTGTAGGCGGGGTTATTATAATCATAGTATGCTTTTTAACGAAAGGCTTTTCTTGTTTCTGGTGGACAATGGGCATCGTAGCAATTCTTTTGATTATTGACACCTACTATACCTACACATTATCCAAAAAATATTGATATAGTAATACGTGTTTATTGAAAACTTTTATATGCATTTATCAAACACTGTAGTGCTATACTAATGTTACAACATTAGTATAGCACTACAACTGAATACATAAGGTAAGAACATTAAAATGCCGATTTCCCTTGAAAATACAAGGGTTTCGGAGGATTGATTAGATAAATCCGAATTTATGGGATCAGATTGTAAGATAAAAAGCCTTATTTATTCCCTTAAAACCCACCCTTTTGATATGCTCTGGCAATAATATAGGATGGTTCATAATATGCGCTACAATTATAATTATCTATTATATCACAAATATCACTATTATAAACCCTATATATTTCATCAACATAATTTTCATTCCAAAGAGCCGTATCAACAATCAATCGCTGATATACTTTCCCCATCTGTATTGCTGACGGGATCTGGCTCACTAATTCTTTATTCACATCCGAAATATCAAAATCGCCATTTTCTAATTGGTAAGTTTCAATCCAGTTTTTCATCTAAACTTTCCTTCTATTCTAGCGTTTTCTTCAGATCGACGTTACTATCCAAATTTAATTTATAGAATTGTATTTTCCAAGTAGCACTCCAGCAAATAAGATGGATTTTCATAATAAAGGCTGCTGTTATAATCATCAATCTTTGCACTGAGAAAAGAATTATATACTTTTATCAGCGCATCCACGATACCAATTTGTTTTTCCTGTGCCACCTGTTTGATCAAACGTTTATATACTTTTGCAATATCCCAATGAGAAGGTATCGCATATCGGCAATCCGCTGCATTGTCAAATATTCCATCCGGGATTTTCGCTTCTTCTATAAAATCTTCGCATACCCTGTCAATATTGTCACAATGATAAACATCTGCCAGATCATAGATTTTCTGCAGCCAGTCTTTACCAAGCCAGTTTACAATATCAGTTCTCTTATTTTTTGTTTTTCTTGCAATATAATCAATCAGACCACATACAAAAAATAAAATCCAGCCATTCATCTGTCATCTCACGAAATTCTTTGATGTTTAAATCCTGATTTAAACGCACGTCATAAATCGACACAATTTTTGCATCATAGCGTCTTGCCCATCTCTGCGCCTGTTCTTTTATGATCGTGCAATAAAAACCAACGCCAAAATCTTTTGTGTTGCGTCCTACGCAGATTTCCGGGTTTTCAACGGGTGTATAACCGCCATGATAAACTGTCCCTTTCGCCATAATGTCTACTCTTTCTTCTACTCCGCCTCATGCATCTCCACTCCCGGCTTTGCCTCCACCGTATGTGTTGCCTCATAGAGTGACGCCGTCGGTGCGACCGGGCTCATGAGCACTTTTCCGGTTCCGCGGTACACATTGACGAGTCCTTCGCCGCTGACTGCCGAACCCACAAGCGTTTTCGTCGATCTCTCCACAGTAAATTCCAGACCAGAGGACCAGCAGACTGCAAGATTTCCGTCAATTTTTAATTCATCATTGTCAAGTTCCACCTCAATCAGTTCTTCATACGGCACGTTACTCTCCAATGCTGCGACACCTTCCCCGACCAGACTTAAGTTGAAAAATCCTTCTTTGCCAAGCACGGTCGATGAGATTGTTTTCCGCGCCGTCAGCTTATTTTTTACGGTTCCGGAACAGGCATAAAATATGCCATCCTCGATCGTCATGCCCTTTTCACCCCAGGATCCGACATCCACTAAGATCAGATATTTATAGGTAGGTTCTAACACCAGAATGCCGTTGCCGACGTATTCCGGTTTGACTGCTGTCTCCTTTGTGATCGCACCTTTGACCATCTTGCCGACAAAATCACCGACTCCCTTGATCCCTGTGGTTGCTTTCACATGACCTGCCATCCACTGCATGCTGCCCGCCTGGATAATGGCAGACTCTTTTCCGTTTAGTTCAATAACGATCTGGCGTCTGCGGACACCCATTTTACTCATAAAGTACTCATTTCTCGCATTTTCCGGCGCAACGGAGGCGTCTGACTGATACTCTAATACATGAAAATTTCCAAGACTGCTCACATATTTTCTTGCGTTGTTTTCTAAATTTTTTATATTCATTTAAACTCCCTTTCCTGCGCTGCTTTCTAATGAAAACAAGTTTTGCACACTGATCTCCTATTCTTTCTTATCCGCTCCATTATAAAACAAACCGCTTTTCTTATTCAATCAGTATCCATATCATATTTAAAACTTCGGTTGTAAAGTCAACGTTTTCTGGTAGATCTCAACTAATTTTTCACGGTTCTTTTCACTGATAAAATAATAATCGCTCTGACTCCCCTCTGCCATGATATAAGGTCCAAAAGTCCGTATCCCACAAAACAGCACAGTTCCTTTCGATGCAATGGCAAGCCCGTATCCTTTCTCTGATAAAATAAGCGGCATTCTTAACTTTTTCCCACCATAGGAAACGTATTTTGCTTTTGCTGTCACATCCATAAAATCAGCAGCAAGCAGTCCCTTTGCTTTCAAATGTTCGGACTTTTCCCAGTCAAAAAATGTCCAGTTACATCCGCCTTCCTGAAACCTCGGTTCCTCCGCTTTTTCCGTAAGCAGTAACTGCTTTTTCTCATTGTAAAAGCAGACCGCACCATTATTTTTTGCAATGTGCACGGTAACTTTTTCCGTTGCAATTTCTACCAGCATTTTGGATTCTTTTGCACTCCATGTAAATGCTGTATCCGCCTTTCCTTTCCATGCTGTATCGCCAATTTTTTCCGTGACACCCTTCACGAAACTGACCCGGATCACCTCCGGTGTAATCGGCGTGATGCGTAAAAGTCCGTACATGCTGGAAAGTTCCACATAGCTTTTCGTCTTTTTGATCCATTTGATGGCAAAATTGTTTCGGGAGTGACCTTTGACACGGAGGATCGCATTGTCCGGGATCGCGCCAAATTCATAGGGAGAGATAATGATTTCCTCCGTATGGTTTCCTTCGTTTTTTCCAGAGCTGTCTGCTGCTTTTCTGACTGGCGCTGCCACAGCTCTCTTATAGGCAGATGCCATATTTTGCCCTGCCGGCATGGACATTTTTGCCCGCTCAGGTTCCTGGTATCTGTTTATGGCTGTGCTATTCGGTATCTGAACTGTACCATTGGACTGTCTTGACATGACATTTGGGATAATTTGCCCTGTCAATGTTTTTCCTCTTGTCTCAGCCTCATTCTCTTTCCCCTGCGGTTTAATGACAATGCGCTTCGGGCCGATGTACTCGCGCTCTGCCATATCTTTTGCACCCTCAATCCTGCGCTGCTGCTCAATTTCTTTTCCCGTGTGCTGCACCCGTTCAAATTCCGCTGCTTTGGTCAGTGTTTCTGCCGTAAACTCTTTCATATGTTTCCCTTCTGGGACTTTATCGGCAAGGATTCCGGTCAGCTTTCCACGGTGCAAAACCACAAGTTCATGCAGTGCGCGGGTCGCAGCCACATACAGAAGTTTGACATGCCCGTTATCCGACGGGTATTTTTCCTGTGTCGGATCAAACAGCAGCACAGCATCAAATTCAAGTCCTTTCGTGTAGGAGACAGGAAGCACCATGACGCCATCCCCGAACTCGGCTTTTTCCAGATCTGTTTCTACAATTTTTACATATTTCTTTAGTTCTTCCGCAGCCTGTGCCGTTTCCAGCGCAGCCCAGAGGTCGGCGTCGGAGGCATTCTGGCTGCCCCAGAGCAGGTTGGAGCGGATGGTGCCGCCGAAGAGCTGGGCCTTCTGCATGACCACAGCCACCTTGCCGCGCAGGTCGGCGCGGGGGTACTGCCGGACCGGTCGGCCCATGATCTCCACACTGCCCTCAGTGGCGTCGTAGAAGCGGGGGATGAGGCTGATGAGGCTGGATTTTCCGCTGCCGGTGCCGCCGATGACGCCGATGGTCTGGCCGCGCTTGGCGGTGAAATTGATGTCGGAGAGGCTGGGTGCGCCTGCGCCCTTGTAGGTCAGGCTCACATGGTCGAAACGGACGGCGTCGCCGGCCTTTTCCGCCGGAACATTGCCGGTGAGCTCAGCCGGGAACTCCATGCCGGGCTTTGTGTCCAGAACCGCCTGCACACGGCCTGCACAGGCCAGAGCCTTGCTCACCTGAACGATGAGGTTGGCCAGCTTGACCAGCTCGACCAGGATCTGGTTCATGTAGTTAACCAGCGCGATGACGTCGCCGGAGGCCATGCCGCCGATGTTTATCTCGATGCTGCCTACATACAGCAGCGCCACGATGGCAAGGTTGATGATAACGTAGGTCAGCGGGTTCATCAGGGCGGAGATGTGGCCCACGTGGAGCTGCATTTGGGTCAGCAGTTCATTGGCGTCCTCGAAGCGGTCCACCTCGCTCCTTTCCTTGTCGAAGGCGCGGACGACGCGCACGCCGGTCAGGTTTTCGCGGGTGAGGCCCAGAACCCGGTCGAGGCGGGTCTGCACCGACTTATAAAGCGGACGGGTGATGACCATGACGCCGAAGACCACGACGCTCAGCAGCGGGATAGCCACCACGAAGATGAGGGCGGCACGGAAGTTGACCGTAAAGGCCATGATCATGGCGCCAATCACCACGAAGGGGCTGCGCAGGAACAGGCGGAGGAAGAGGTTCAATCCGCTCTGCACCTGATTGACGTCGCTGGTCATCCGGGTGATGAGGGTGCTGGTGCCCATGGTGTCCATCTCGGAAAAGCTCAGCGTCTGGATGTGCTCAAACAGCGCATGACGCAGGCCGGTGGAGTAACCCACGGCGGCTTTGGCCGAGAAGTATTGGGCCGTCAGGCTGCACGCGAGGCCGACGATGGCCAGAAGCAGCAGGATGCCGCACCGCACGAGGATGTAGTGGAAATCGTGGGCCGCGATACCCACGTTGACGATGTCGGCCATCACAAGCGGCACGAACAGGTCAAACGTAGCTTCCAGCATCTTGAAAAGCGGTGCAAGCACGCTCTCGCGCTTGTAATCGCTGAGATAGCGAAGCATTTTGTTCAAGGCTCGATACTCCCTTTCTTTCATACATTTAGTCGAGACGCTCCTTATTATAACGCACTCCCAACAGGAATGCTATGTTTTTTGCCAAAGAAAACCGGCTCTGGATGCAGATTTCGGCTCCGGAGATTGAGAAAACCGGAAAATCCTGCTATACTGGAAAGGAATCTCAACGGAAAGAATGGTGGATGCAATGGCAAAAGATGGTGCGGCACGGCTGCGGCTGCGCCCGGTGGGCGCGGCAGACCGCAAAAAGCTGCCGGAATACGGGCCGCTGGGTACGGGCTGTCCGGCGATAGAGCGGGCTGTGGCAGCGCTCTATAAGGGCCAGAACGAGGAGAGCTTCTGGGCGCTGATGAACGCCATCAACTATGCCCTCGAGCTGGACACCAGGGTCCTGGTGCCGCTGGAAGCTGCGTCCGACCAGCCGGATGGGGCCGCCCCGTGGGCGGAGCATCCTGTCCCGGCGGAGAAAGCGAAAGACCTGCAGCCCTGGACCCTGCGTACCCAGAAGGGCCGGTGTTACCTGCCGGTGTTCACCTCAGTGAAGATGGCGGAGGCCGATAAAGGCACGGCCAGCCGCCCCATGGCGGAACGGCTTCTGGCTTCCGCCATGCAGATGGCGCTGGACTCGGACAGCATCGACGGCGTGGTCATCGACCCGTGGACCAGCTCTGCCACGCTGGACTGCTCGCTTTTGAACGGTCTGCTCCATGCCAGCCACGACACCGATGAGCCGGGCGAAGCGGAGCTGCGGGCCGGCAACCATGCCATGGCCGAGGAACGCTGGGACGACGCGATGCACTATTATCAGCTCTCTGCCGAAGAGGGCTGCGCCGAGGGCCTTGCCATGATGGGCGAGATGCTCTACGAGGGCCGGGGCTGCCGCAAGAGCCCTGCACAGGCCCGCAAGTTCTGGAAAAAAGCTGCCGACGCCGGCGATGTGGCCGCATGGGTGGCGCTGGGCGACGATGCCATGGTGCAGGGAAAAGGGGCCGGTGCGGCTCTGCGGGCCTACCGCAAGGCTCAGAAACTCTGCGCCTCCACCCCCGACATCGCCTATATGCCGCAGGTCTGCCTGCGGGTGGCCCAGTATGAGACCCAGTATATCTCCCGCAAAAAGGCGCTGGCTCAGCTGGCTGAGGCGAAGCAGGGCTTCCTCGTCCGCAAAGAAGAGGGGGACGAGACGGCCCAGAGCTGGCTGGACGAGACGGAGGCCGTCATCCGCCAGCTGCTCGAGAGAGAATGAGCGGAAACACAAAATCTT
>OGDU01001278.1_pt1 | contig 20806 bp, 22 predicted proteins | sample 1570371 | NCBI WGS metagenome assembly OGDU01 (sample SAMEA2581977, study PRJEB24529) | metagenome | biome: Human gut stool | place: China | collected 2011
GAAACTGACGCTGCTGACGGCGCATCTGCACCTTTTTCTGTTCCTCCGCAGAAAGAGCTTCGGAAGGCACGGCTGTCTCAGCGGGCTTCACCAGCTCTGCATCTTCCAGCCGCTTTGACACACGCTGCTCGGTGCCAGCCGTCAGGTTTTCCTCAACCGCGCCCTCCCGCGTCATCCGCACGACTACCTTGTCGCGGGCTTTGAGTTCCGGTTCCTTGGACATCAGATTTCACCTCCAATCCGCTTGTAGGCAAGCTCGGTGTATTCAGGGTTCAGCTCTATGCCCACGAAATGACGCCCCATCTGTGAGGCAACCATGCCGGTTGTGCCGCTTCCCATGAACGGGTCAAGCACAATGCCGCCTTCGGGACAACCGGCGAGGAGACAGGTTTCAACCAGCTTCGGAGGGTAGGCGGCGTAATGACCGCCCTTGAAGGGAACGGTGTTGATCTTCCAGACATCGCGCTTATTGCGGAGCGGATTGATGTCTGCGTCCTTGATCTCACCATGCTCACGCGGGCGGTTGATGGACTGCGGCTGAGGCTGACCGGGAACAGGCTTGCCGTACTTGTTGCCGCCCTTCATGCCGCGCTTGAGGCGTTCTGCCGTTGCGGGGGCAATCGGCTCGGAGATTGCCTTGTAGTCAAAGAAATACTTCTTGGACTTTGAGAACAGGAAAATATGCTCATAGCAGCGGGCGCAGCGGTCTTTGACGCTCTCCGGCATGGGGTTATCCTTCATCCAGATGATGTCGTTGCGCAGATACCAGCCGGTATCGCGGAGGGCAAAAGCCAGCATCCACGGAATACCGATCATGTCCTTCGGCTTGCAGCCCTCAACCTTGTTGTTGAGAGCCACAGCCTGACCGTTTCTGCCGTTGGGGTTCTTCGGGTCAATAAAATCACCCTGATTTCCCTTTCCAGCGTAGGTGTCCGAGATGTTCAGCCAGAGCGTACCGTCTGGGCGTAAAACGCGCCTGACTTCGGTAAACACTTCCGTCAGGCGCGAGATATATTCCTTCGGCGTTGTCTCTCTGCCGATCTGAGCATCCATGCCGTAATCGCGGAGCGCGTAATACGGAGGGGACGTCACACAGCAATGAACGCTGTCATCGGGCAGGGTTTTCAGGATTTCAAGGCAATCGCCGGTATGAATGATGTCAAGTTGTATGGTGGTTTACCTCCTGTTCTGTTGGATTTGCGTTTCCGTTGAAATGTTGGCTGTAAAACCCGATAACATTTCAATGGGCATCAATCGGAGTAATACTCGTCCGGCTCGTAGTCCTCGTCATCCATGAAGTCCTCGTCGAGATCGTCAATCTCGTCCGCCCAACGGTCGAAGATTTCCTCGGCTTCCTTCGCCGCCTCACGATAGAGGCTCAGCCGGTTCTTCTCAAAGGCGGCAAAGGCGGGGACGAACTTGCCGAACTCACGGATTGCCTTCACATCCTGCGTGCGCATATCTGCGACGCACTGGATGATTTCGGACATGGTGAGCAGATCGTCGATCATCAGCTCATACTCGCCCTTGGGGATAGAAACGGTTTCATCTTCACCCGCGTCAGCGAAAGGGGTATTCTCATCGTTGTTGCTGCACTCAGAAACATCAACATTGAAGTAAAAGCCGATCATATCCACGGCTACTTTGGTCATAATCTGACGCGCTTCCTTGACCTTTTCGTCGATGTCCTCCCTCACATGGAGGTAGGCGCGGTGATGCTTCTTGAGATCGCTTTCCAGTCGGATCAGATCGGTTAGCTCCCACAGAGCCTTAAACAGCGCAGAGGTATTCTCTCCGTATTCGATAGCGTCCGCGTAGGGAATGGTAATCATCTTGTTGTTCATATTCAAAAATCCTCCTATCAGTTCTGTACGGTTTCTTCGGGTTTGGTGGTCATGATGCGGTAAAGCTGGGTTTCCTTCGGGAAATCGTCCTTGAAGGGAACGATGGTCGAGCCGTAGAAGATCAGCCCCTCACCGGCGTTGGAGTTGGTGATGTAGTTCTGCTGGCTGGGCGAGATGTTCAGCGCCTTCGAGAGAATCTGCCGGTCGCCGGATGCCTGATTCAGAAGGTAGACAAAATCCGAGTTTTCAAAAATGTTCTCCACCTCGCGGGAGGCAAGAAGATCCTTGACGTTCTGCGTGATTCCGGTCGGGATGCCGCCCCATTTTCTGAAACGCTTCCAGATTTCCACGCTGTACGCGGCGGTCTGTTCTTCCTTCAAGAGCAGATGGAACTCGTCCATGTAATAGCGCGTAGCCTTGTGCTGGGCGCGGTTGATGGTAACTCTGTTCCAAACCTGATCCTGCACAATCAGCATACCGAGCTTCTTGAGCTGCTTGCCGAGTTCGCGGATGTCATAGCAGACAAAGCGGTTGTTGACATCCACATTCGTTCTGTGATTGAAGACGTTCAGAGAGCCGTGAACATAGATTTCGAGGGCGGTTGCGATGCGCTGTGCCTCCGGCTCCTTCTGATTTCTCAGAATGTTGTAGAGGTCTTCGAGGATCGGCATTTTCTCCGGCTTGGGGTCTGCAAGAAACTCCTGATAGACCATGCGAACACTGCGGTCAATGATGGTCTTCTCAACCGGCTGCAAGCCGTCCTTGCCGCCGACAATCAGCTCGCACATGGAGAGGATGAAGTCGGATTTCAGCGTCAGCGGGTTTTCCTCTTCGGAGTAGTTCGTGTTGATGTCCAGCGGATTGATGTAATCCGTGCTGACCGGCGAGATGCGGATGACCTGACCGCCGAGCTTCTGCACGAGGGGAAAATACTCGGCTTCGGGGTCGCAGACGATGATGTCATCCTCCGTGATGAGGAAAGCATTGGTCATTTCTCGCTTGGCGGAGAAGGACTTACCGGAACCGGGCGTACCCAAGATCAGTCCGTTGGGGTTTTTGAGCCGCTTGCGGTCAACCATGATCATGTTGTTGGACAGCGCGTTCAGCCCGTAGTAGAGAGCTTCGCCGCCCTGAAAAAGCTCCTGTGTGGTGAACGGCACGAAAACCGCTGTGCTGGAAGTGGTCAGTCCGCGTTCGATCTCCACCTGATTGACGCCGATAGGCAGAGAGGACATCAGCCCTTCCTCCTGCTGGAAGTCAAGACGCTTGAGCGCACAGTTATACTTTTGGGCAATGGCGGCGGTCTGGAACACCGCGTTTTCGAGCTTCTGGCGGTTGGTTGCCGTATTCATGATGAGGATGGTCACAAGAAACAGTCTCTCATTGCGGGTCTGGAGATCCTGCAACAGACGCTTCGCCTCACCGCCGAAGGTGGCGAGATCAGACGGGATGATGTCCATATCGTAGCCGGAGCGGACTGCCTTTTTCTGCTCTTCGATCTTCATCTTGTCGAGGTCGGTGATCTTCATCTTGATGTTCTTGATTGCCTTCGCCTGGTCAATCGTCCGGATGTGAAAATTGACCGTGATGTTGCTGTCCATCTCAAGGAAGTCGGCAAGCATACGGTCATTGAGTTCCGGCGCGAGGATTTGCAGGAAGCTCACCGCGCCGATGGTTCTGCCCATCTTGAAGCACTTGCCTTCACGGAAGTCAAAGGAAGTGGGCGCAATGAAGTCCTTCGTGCTGAGTCCCGTCCGGGCTACCATGTCAAAGGAAAAGCGGAACGGCTCATTGGTGTCCATGTTGAACACATCATGAAGCACTTTCAGCCGCTCATAGCCGGACAGCGGCTCGGTTCTCACACCGAGGGTTTTGAAGTTGTTGAGAATGTCGGTTTCAATGCGTTCGAGCTTCGGCTTTGCCGTGCGGAGGGAGTCCGCCTCAATGCCGAAGGTGATGTACTTCCTCTTGACCAATCCGTTGTTGCCCTTGGTGAGCTGGCTTTGCAGCATACCGGAATACTCGGAGCGGATGTCGTTGAAGGCGTCCTCCTGTGCCGGAATGTTGATGCGCTTGCGGAACTCATTGAGGCTTGCCTTCTGATTGATGAAGGAGAGCTGGACGAAAATCGAGCTGTCGAAGTAGTTCAGAAAGTCGCACCAGTTCTCAAAGATGGCAGTTTTGTCCTCGTTCTGAGCAAGCTGGTAGTTGATGTCCTCAAAGGCGATGGACTTCGTGTAGAGGCGGCTGTTTACCTTGCAGATACCGTCGCGGCACATCTCCACATAGGGAATGGTCTGCTGGGCGGACTTGCGGACTTTCTTTGCCTTCCTGTCCTTTTTCTTCTGCATGACGATCCGCTTCTTTTCCTGAGCGGAAAGGGCATCGCCGTAAATGACGCCGTTTTTGACCGTCATCTTAGGCTTTGCCTTTGCTGTGCTGTTGTTCAAGCTGCAATTCCTCCTGTTCTTTGATTTTCTGCTGAATCTCAGCGTAGAGATTGTTTGTGCGATAGGGACGCACCTTGTCCCGGATAAACATGGACTGTACGATGTGGTACAGATACTTTTCGGCGGGCTGTCCGTCCTTCTCGTAAAGCGCGAAGAAGATAAACGGGAGCATGATGACCACCATCAGCATTGCCGCCGTGGACAAGTCGAGATGCGCCTTCGCCAGAAAGAAGATCGGAACGCCGACTGCCGCAGCGATGGAAAAGCAAATAAGCTGCCGCTTGGTCAGGTTGAACATGACCTTCGTTTTGACGCGATTAAGATCCTTCGGGACCGGAACAAATGCCATTGACTGTTTCCTCCTTTCTAAGCTGTTTTTCATAGCGCAGCTTCATTTGTGCGGGATATTGATCCTCCTTCGGCTGACGCTTGCCCGTCCAGCGAAGCCCACCCGCTTTGCCTTGACAAATCCAGCCGGAAGCCCGAAGGCTTGCACCGTTTTCACTTTCCAGCGTGTAGGTGATGATGCGCTTATAGCCCATAGCCGCAGCAGCTCTTGCCGCCGCGCCGTAGAGAAAGCTGCAAGCGTTCTTCGCCCCGTTGGTGCATAGCCTTGTGACCTCCAATGTGAAGCCGTCATCCAGATACCGGCTGACGGGACGCCCGGCGATGATTACGCCGACCAGCTCACCGTCTGCTTCACAGCCGATGGAAAACTTGTGACCGGCAACCGGCTTGTGATGCCGGTGATACTTCCGGACATACTCGTTGGCGTCACGAAGAGAGATGGGTTTTAGCCGCAGCATGGTGTTTCCTCCATAGGAAGATGAGCCGTGCATTCGACCTCGTTGCCCCAAACATCCCAGCCTTCGGGAGACTGACGGGCAAAAAGCTCTACGCGGGGAAGGTCTCCCATGAGGCGGACAATGCGCTCCCGCGCCTCATCCGGCTTTTTGGAATGTTCTTCGATGTGGCTGAGGATGACCTGACGCACACCGGCGTCAACGCGCTTCGGGTGTCCCTTCGTGGCAAGGATGCAGATTTCGGCGTTCGCCCTTGTCCAGTAGCCCATGCCGGTGAAGAGGTCATCGTTCTTGCGGTTTTGCTTCACCCATACAAAAGCCACGGTCTTATAAGAAAATCCCCATGCCGTCAGCACTTCGAGTGCTTCACAGAGACACGGGAACGTGATCCAGAGAAACAGAGCGCAGTCCTTAGCGGCAAGCTCACCGACCGGAAGTGCCTTGATGTCTTCAATGCACATTGTCGGGTAGTGGCTTTCTGCCGACCGTCCCTGTCCCTTCTTGGAGTAAGTCCGATACGCCCAAGGGGGATCGGCGTAGATGATGCTGTACTTCTTCATGCTGCCGACCTCCTTAGTGCGCATGGAAGATGGATTTTGCGAGGCTTCCGGTCTTGAACAGCGAGAAGCACAGAATGACCGTGTACGCTGCCACAGAGAACAGAGCCGAATGAATGTTGTCTGCGATGATCATGCCGTTGATCAGCACCGCATAGATGCCGACACAGACCATGATGAGGAAGCCCTGAAATGCCAGAGCGAACAAGCTTTTCAGATAGTTCGTGCCGATGCTGCCCCATTCGCGGTTGCTCATGGTTGCAATAGGAATAGGCGCAATGCTCACGGTGCAGTAAATCTCAATCATGCGCCCGTAGAGGATGACCGTAATGAGGATTGCCATGATTTTGAGGCACAGGCTGATCAGGAGCGTTTCTATCGACAGTCCGAGCAGTTCACCGACGCCCATGTTCTCCATGCCGGTACGCATCTGCGCAATCGTCGCGTCAATGTCAATGCTGGTGTTGCCGTGGATGACTCCTGCTGCACCGGAAACTACGTTCTGCCCGATGTCGAATACTGCCATCACGATGTCAAACGTGTGCGTCACGAGGTAGATCGCCACAGCCGCCTTGAAAAACCACTTGAAGAACATCCAAGTGTCCATGTCGTGAAGGTTGTTTTTCTCGGTGATCATGGAAATCAGCTCGTAGCACAAGACGAAGGTGATGATGATGCCAGCGATGGGGACTATCACGTTTTCGGATAGTCCCCGGATCATCTGGTACACGCCGCCGTTCCAGCCGGACGGTGTTTGCCCAACTTCGGTGGCAATCGTTCCTACCTTCTCGTTGACATCGGTGAACATATTGGTCAGGTTGCTCTCGATCCATCCGATCAGCATATCCTTGAGAGCTTGTTCGATCTTTTCTAAAATGCTGCCCAATATTTCACCACCCTTCGGTTAAGCTGGGCTTGCCGTGGATTAGCCGAACAAACCGGAGAGCAGGGGGATGAGGGTCGTGCCGATCAGCACCACACCGCCGCCAGCCATGAGCTGCTTGATGCCCTGAGACTTGGCGCCGGGGTTGTCGTTGCCGTAGCCTTCCATGAGGTTGACAACACCCCACACTGCGAGACCTGCGCCGAGGGCGATAACGAGCGTCTGAAGAACCGTGACAGCCTGATTGATGAAAGCCATAGATTTTCCTCCTTGAATCGATGAAAGTTGAGTGTGTATTTTTGAAAATGGGCATAAAAAAAGAAGCCCCGTCGCTGTTCTGCTTTGGGAGCCATCAGGCTTTACCCACTGCGCAGTGCAGCGACGGGGCTTTAATCTGCTTCGACCTCGCCCATATCATAGAGGTCGAACGTGTCATCGGGCTTGACTACCAGCTTGTGCTGCCGGTACTTCTCGATGTCAAAGGCGTTCCGCTTGTTATAGTCGGAGAGCTGCCGGTACTTTGGATGCTTCGTAATGTCGTATTTGTTACTGAGAAAAGGTCTCACGCCTCGAAGCTGCAAAATACACTTGGCTCCGTCCATGACGGCGATCTCATCCTGAGACATCAGTTCTTTGCCGGTTTTCTGATAGTTCAAGCCATAGGAGTTGTTGTTGGAACGGGTTTCTGAGGTGTTGTAAAGGTCGATTGTCTCCTTGCCCAGCACCTCGCTGATTTCCTTGAGGGTCGATTTTTCTTTTCCACCGAGGAAAAGTGTGCAGTCACAGTTGCCCGTGATGGTGTCAGCCGCGTCCTTGTAGATGGTCTTGAGCTGAGACTGGGACTGCAAGATGATTGACGCCGAAATTTCCCGGCTACGGATGGTTGCGATGAGCTTATCAAACTTCGGGATTTGACCGATGTTCGCAAATTCATCCAGCAGACATCGCACATGGACGGGAAGTCGTCCGTTGTAAACGTCATCTGCTTTGTCGCACAAAAGGTTGAAGAGCTGGGAATACATGATTGCCACGACAAAATTGAATGTATCATCGGTATCGGAAATGATGACGAACAGCGCCGTCTTCCGGTCTCCGATGGTGTCCAGCTCCATCTCGTCGTAGCTCATCAGCTCCCGCAGCTCTGCAATGTCGAAGGGCGCAAGCCTTGCACCGCAGGAAATCAAGATCGACTTAGCGGTTTTGCCAGCCGCCAGCTTGTATTTGCGGTATTGCTTGACCGCAAAGTGGTCAGGGTCGCGGGCTTCCAGCTCATCGAACATGACATCCACTGGGTTCTTGAAGGTCTCATCGTCCTCTCTGGCTTCTGAGGCATTGATCATTTCGAGCAGGGTAGTAAAGTTTTTCTCGTGGTCGGGTGCCTCGTACCAGATGTAGCCGATGAGGGCTGTGTAGTAGAGCTTTTCCGCCTTGACCCAGAAATCTTCGCCGGACTTATCGCCATCTCCCTTCGTGTTGACGATGATCGTATTGACCAACTTGAGGATGTCCTTCTCGCTGCGGATGTAGCTGAAAGGGTTGTAGTGCATGGATTTCCGGAAGTTGATGGTGTTCAGCGACTTAATAACGTAGCCGCCCTTTTCAAGCATTTTGCCGCATTCCACCAGCACGGTTCCTTTCGGATCGGTCACAACGTAGCTGCTGTGCATCTGCATCAGGTTTGGTTTCACGAAAAAGCGCGTCTTGCCTGAGCCGGAACCGCCGATGACAAGGATATTTTTGTTGCGGGCGTATTTCGGCTGCTTCGGGCGGCTGTTCATGGTCAGGAACTCCGTCTGCGTCAAGATGACGTTGTTCGAGAACTCCGGGTCCATGTACGGCTTGATGTCCTCTGGCTTGCCCCATCGTGCAGATCCGTATTCTTCGCCCTGCCGGAACTTCTTGCGGTTTTTGCCCTTGACGTAGACCGCCAGCTTGAGCAACACGCCAGCCGACAGACCAACGAGCAGATCGACGGGATGAAAGCTGGGCAGCGGATTTGCAAAGGCAGTGCCGAACACGGCAAAGCCGTTTGTCAGCTTGTCGATGAACTCCGTGCCGGGGGCGAGACGGAACACAGCGGCGATCTTATCCGCGAAGTAGAGGGCGAAGACATACGGAAGGTTCAGAAGAATGAGCTTCTTCACATCGGGTTTGTTCACAGCTCCACACCCCGATCCTTGGTCTTGACCTTGACTTTCTCCTTATGCTGCGCCTTGCTTTGGGCTTTCTCCTGATCCAGCTTGTGCCGGATGGACGGCTGTTCCTTCTGCTTGACCGTCTTGGCGGAGAACTCTTTGAAGGCGGCGGTCATGACATCAACGTCCCGTCCCTTGAAGAAGACAAGATAGCTGGGCGGCTCTACGGAAACATCCTTCTTGAGCGCAAAGTCCAAACCGTATTTGCTGGCAGTCCGCTCAAAGGACTTGATGTTGCCGTCCGTTACTTCGATGTTGGAGATGGCGGCGTTCTGGCTCATCAGATGCTTGATGGACTGTTTGCCGCGATAGGTTTTGGGCTGCTGCATCTGCTTCTGCGCCTTCTCAATCTCCTGAACGAACTTGTCCAGAGCCTTTTTCAGCACCTCGGCTGAGATTTTGCCGCCCTTGATCATGATTGCAACAACTTTGGTGTTGACTTCATCCTGCATTGCAGTGATACCTCCTTTCCTTGAAATGATTGAGGGAATGCTGCCTCAGCTAAGGCGGCACAATCCGGCGATAGATGATTTTCATTTACACTGTCCTCCTTTCCGAGCATTGCTCACGATGGTCTTCATTAAAGAGTGTCTTCACAAAGGCTATAATCGTAGGTCTTCGGCTTCTTTGACCCTGCCGATCTGTCCTGCCCGTAGAAATCATGATTGACGAGCGCGGAGTAGTAATTGTCTATCGTCAGAGAGGCGTTATACAGAGCGGTCAACAGGTACGCCCGGATATTACGGATGTCTGACGGGTTCTTGTTCATTGCTTCCAGAACGTACTCTATGTGGCTGCTATTCAACTTGAGAAAGCGAGACTTAACCACTTGCTGCGGCATATCCTCGCCATTGATACGGATGGTCGGAGCGGTAGAGCAGACGGCATCCAGCATGATGTCCATGATCTCCCGGAAGCGGTCTTTATCGAACTTCGGATCCTGACAGAGAATGTTGTAGTCAAGATTCTCTTTGATAATCTCTTCATACTCGCTTCGCTCATCCATCCTGTCCATCACATCAAGATTGATGGATTGATAGTTCTTTGAGAGAGTATTTCTTTCTTGAGTAATTACTTGGATAGTATTTCTTTGTGCGGGATTTTCCCTATGGGGATTCTCCACGTCTGGATTCTCCATATCGGGATTTTCCCTGTGTGGATTATCCCTGTGTGGCAAACCGGCTTGCGGCATCTCATAGATGTCGAACTCCGTGCTGACCATTCTGCCCTTATCATCTCTGCCACGGTGACGGACAAGGTAGCCGTTTTCCTCAAGCTCCTTGAGTGCCGAAAGTATGGCGTCGGGACCTTCCTTGCAGAGTGCCGCAAGACCACGGGTGGAGAACTGCCAGCCGTCGTTGAAGGACAGCATCTTTGAGAGAAGACCGACTGCTTTGAGGGAGAGGTTCTTATCTCTCAGGTGGGTATTGCCCATGACCGTGAAGTCACGGGTTTTATTGACGCGATAGACTGACACATGATCACCCTGCCATTTCCGTAGATACTTCAACGCCGCAGATTCCAAAGTAGCGGATGCGGATGATGTTCTTGCCCTTCGGGGTGAAGTAGGTCTGAGAGCCGGTATAGCGGAAGGTCACGAAATCCCGGACGATGAAGAGTCCTTCGTTGCTCTTCTTGTTGTAGGGAAGAAGCTGACCGGAGGGAGAGCGGAACAGATACCCTTCGTTAAGCAGGAATTTGACGAACTTGCGCTCCGGGATTTTCAGTTCCTTCGCCGTGGTGCGAATGTTGGTGCAGTCATCTGGATTGACGAAGGCGTCAAAGTAATCGGCTTTCGGTCTTGCAATGCCCAGCTCCGCTTCAAGGGCATTGGCGCGATTCGTTTCCTTGAGCAAGGTCTGCGCAAGCTCTATGATGACCGCCGGTTCCTTCTGAATGCGGTCCAGCAGGGATTCCGTCATGTAGCAGCCGGTCTTGCGGATCATGGGAACAACCTCATCGAACAGCCAGTGTTCAAATCTTTCCGCCGAGGGGAGTTTGCTATGGACAATTAGCCTGTAAACATCACCCTCCGTAATGTAGGAAAGGGACTGCGTACCGCCGCTCGTAAGGGTGTCCCGTTTTAGGACACCCTTGCAATGGTCAATAATTGCCTTGCCGGGTCTGGCATATCCCAATGCTCTTGCAACATCTGAGCCGCAGAACAGAAGTGTTTCTCCGTCGAGGATCGTCCTCACCTCACCGAACTGTTCATTCTTGAAAACTTCGATTTTGTTATCCATGATTGACTTCCTTTCTGGCAGCAGATGTGCCACTTTGATTTTTGATGGTAGAAACGGGATTGCAGCAGTAGGGACACTCTGCAAACACGCAGGACTGATATTTCCAGAAGGGACGATGAAAGCGGCAGCTTCGGCACTCAGGGAGAATGCCATCCGCGCCGCTGTCAAAATGCTCAAAGCCGGGTGTGGTCTGCATCAGCAATTCCAGTGCTTGCAGATCACCGTCTGTCATGCGTTTCATGCTTAAAAACTCCTTTCTTTCGCCGTATCGCCAGCAGATATTCCGGCTTTTGGGCAACAAAAAAAGAGGGTTTGCTTCTTACTCCAAATTGGAGAAGAAACAAACCCTCTTCGTTTACGATGTAGTTCAGATGATTTCCCGGATGGTATGAATGACACCGAGCAGCAGCCCGATGAAGAAGGCGAGTCCTCCGATGAGACCGCCTATGATTAAGTTCAATGCGAAGATGCCGACTGAGCCGGAGATACCGTAACCGCTGGGAACGAGCCAGAGGCACATCCTCCGGATGCCGAACGGTAATCCAACGCAGATCCACATAAGGAAGTAGTCGCATACGCCGTCAGGCATATAGATCGGCTTGAGAAATGACGCAAGGCAGAACGCAAGCGTGATCGGAAGCACAACCTCCTTCAAGAAGACTTTGATAGCACCCACTATATCCTCCTTCTGCCGGAAGTGTGCAGCAGCACCCTCCGGCTTGCTTGATTATTGTGAAAGTCCTTTGTTTTCGGTCAAAAAAAGAAGGGACTAAGCCAGAATGCCTTGATTTTCAAGGTCTTTCTGATTTAGTCCTATTATCGCACAATAATCCTTAGTTATGAGCGCGGACACCTTTCCTTCTTCTATAAGATCAAGTATCTGACGGAAGGCGGGGCGCTCAAAGTTTACTCCGGAATATCCGTCGTCCACGAAAACCTGAGTATTATCAAATCCGTTTTCATTGGCGTAATTTTCAAGGATCATTCTTTGGTTTATTATGCTGTCACTGTCTCCCTGCCGCATATCCTCCTGCGACAGTCGGCAGTACAGCGCCGTTATTTTTTGGTTTGACTGTAACATTATTCTACCTCCTGATTTTAAGCCAAACCGATTGAAAGATTTGTGCGAAGAATATTTCCGCACAAGCATAATACTCCCAATCGGTCTAAATGTCCAGCAGTATTACGAGACTTTTTCAGAATCCTTCTGCAAGTCCATACCGAGAAGATATTTCAGACCGTCATCAGCCGATCGTGAAAAATTAAGGTCAAAGCAGGAATTAACAATATAGTTCATACCGCCTATTTTATATTTTTTGCTCTGCACCATTCTGTCTTCGGTAATACTGTAGAGTGTGGTGCGCCGCTGGCTAATTGCAAACTGACGGTCGTATTCACTTTCGGACGGTGTACGTAAATCCACATCCGAAAGTTTAGCACCTGACGGAAACATATCATTTTCATATACATTTTTTTTGCTTGTTTTACTCATAAAATCCTTTCTCCAACTTATAGTTGGCATAAAAACAGAGTGTGAGAATAAATATTTTCTCACACTCTTTACATTCCGCCCATAACCTGTCCGTGATTCTTTTTGCGCTCGGCGGGATAATATTTTGTTGTGCAGTCCTCCACGGGCGTCTCCTCGTCTATAATATTGCTGAGGTTGCCGATAAGATATGCCGCACCAATTCCAATATCAAGAGTATCGCCGAAGGTATCAGGGACGCCCAGAACATTTTGTCCATATGCCTCTGCATTTGCTCCTCCGCCAAAGAGAGCTTGCTCGAAAAATCCTCGCTCACTCTCCCAACCCGTCTCTCGGTATCCGTTATCAGCTGCTTGATACTCCCCGTCAGTTCCTCCGCCGATGTTTCCATCGCAGTCTGAAACTGTTCGGTCGTTTCTTCGGTCTGCTCGGTGTACTGAATCAGCACTTTCAACTGCTCGTCCATATACATTTTCAGTTCCTCGCTTGTCGTAAGCGTAGGTAGGGTTTCCTGAATATCTTTCAGCAGTTCTATTTGCGCTCTCTGCGTAGATATCAGTGCCGACCAATTCGGCTCGGTCACCGCCACGCAAGGATGAACCTTTTCGGCGGCGGTGAGCTGCTGTTGTGTTTTGGTTATAAAATCTTGCGGTGATTTGCGCTCTGTAGCAGAATTCATTTTCCATACTCTCCTTTAAGAATTTTTGATAGTGTAATTTGCTGTCCCGACAGGCTTTGCCATCGGGTGTGGTGTAGGTGATATTTTTACGGGAGTCCGTCCACTTGACACCGTAACCTTCCGCTTCCATCAGCATAATAAAATGTTCTTTCGAAACGGCGGTCTGCATTGCATTTGAAATAACAGCTTCAAGCCGTATCTTCCAACTCTCGCCTTTTTCAGCAGACCGATATTCTCTATCCGACATCGGTTTGACTCGCTCGGAACTCGGCTTGGGATTTAAAATCGACAAATCGTATTCGCGGCAGATTTTATCCGAAGCCTGCATGAGCATTTCAATCTCTCGCTCGGTGATATGAAACTTTTTGCCTGATTCGGCATTTACGCTGTTCATTATAAAATGCGAGTGGATATGGTCGCGGTCGCAGTGGGTGGACACCACGATTTCAAAGCCACGAAACTTTTCGATCTCCTGTGCAAACCGTAATGCAATTTCGTGTGCTGTTTCGGGTGATATATTTTCCTCCACCGAAAAGGACTGCACGAAATGATAGAACAGTCTGCCGTCGATTTTTCCAAACAGCTTTTTGGTATTATTGAATTCGGTATAGTCGGATTGCGGTGTGCAGTTAACACCGGTTACATACTTTTTACCGTCACTGGCAACGGTTTTCTTGTCCTGCATTGTGTATCGCAAGACATAGAGCATACCGCCCTCGGTCTGTGGCTTTTTGTAATTTACGAAATGAACAATAGCCATAGTTACCTCCTTGGAAGTTGCTCGGCAAGCAGTTCGTAAATCTTTTTAAGTTCCAGTTGCGTCGCGGTAAGATTCACGGTGTTGATCCTTCCCTGACGGGATAAAATCAAAAGCTGATTTACATTATTGCCGAGCTTTTTTACCTGTGTGGTAAGCTTGTGCAATCCGTCATAATTTATTACCTTTTTATCAATGGCGCAGAGTATGATATAGTCGGTAATGCTCATTCCGGCATCTGCGGCTTTCTTACGAATCAGAGCATCCATTGTATCGGACACTCTAAAATTAAATCTTTTAGATTTCACAAAAAATCACTCCTTCGTATAAAAATAAAGTGGGTGCAGGGCTTCTGCCCGCCCAGTTTGCGTTTGGCGTACAGCCAAATGCGATGCTGGTTCTCTCCCCAAACGGGATAGAAAAAAGCGGAAGTTTTTATCTCTTAACGAATAACGGACAGCGAATAATAACTGCACGCCAACTTTGTTTGCATTTGTGTTTGGAATGCAAACATTTTTTGTTGTAGGAAATATGACCGCACGGTTTACGAAAAATTTCCACTCGTCGTACTTTCTCAAGGTGCTACCTCCTCTCTTTCTGGGCGCAGAACCCCGTGTTTTCAGCTATCTTTTTGCCCTGTGTGGCGTTTAAACAAGGCGGTCGGGCGTTTTCCCGAACGCTTTTGAACGCTCGACAAAGGGCGCACATTTTGCTTTACGCTGTTTCGGTGACAAAAGTGACAAAAGTGACAACAATGACAAGAAATTCAGGCGTCAACTTTTATTCGTCACTAATGACACTTTCGTCACCGGCAGAGGAAATATATTTTATTTCCATGAACCTTGTACTGTTATTTCGGTAATCACGGTAGTGAACACCAAGCTCTTCAAGGTCGTACCTCCAACGCCCCATCATTCGCTTGAGTCCCTTTACCGTAACCTCACAGTCGGTATGCGTGTTGAACAGTTCCACGAACTCACTGTTACCGCCTACGAAAAATTTTTGCTCTTTCATAAAATTAACAAGGGATTCCATTTCGGGCGGCAATATTTTTTCCGGCTGTTCACGGCTGTCGGATTTTAATTCCCAAACAAAATCCTTGCTTGAAAACTTCAGTTCCAACTGCCGATACTCAATATCTCTGCCGGTACAAACAAGAGTAGCAAGACTTTCTCCACACTTACTTTTGTCCAGCACGAACACCGAATCGACTGCGCCTATTATTCCCGTAGTGCCTGACAGCTTGTTCAGCGGATCGCTGTCGCCCTGCTTGCGAAGGTGATGCACCAGCAGAAGAGAAATATTAAGCTCGTCTGCCAACTGTTTCATCTGCCGTATCTCATCATAGTCGTTACCGTAAGAGGTATCCGCACTGCTGTTACGCACGATCTGAAAGGTATCGATTGCAACAAACACAGTATCGGGATGCTCTTTAACGAACGCGCGGATCTCATCGCAGAGACCTTCGGCGAGAGTGTGTGCCGCCGTTGCAAAGAAAGCATTAGAGGGGACGTCATCTGTGATGCAATTAAGCCGTTCCTGCACACGCCTGAGAGTATCCTCCAAGCAAAGATACAGGGTTGTACCTTTGGTGGTCGGCATATCCCACACGCTTTCTCCTTTGGCGATACGGACGCACAGATCCAGCACCAACCATGATTTGCCGATTTTAGGTGCGCCGCCGAGGATGGTTATCCCTTGTGGCAGCAGAGTGTCGATACAAAACTTGGTCGGCTCCAGTCTTGTATTCATTAAGGTTTCACCGTCTATAACAGTGAGCTTCGGTTTGTTTTCATCCATCTGAAAACCTCCTTTAAATAAAGTAAGGGCGAGAGTCAAAGTTTTTTGCCTTGACTTTCGCCCTTCTACTTGTATTGTGTAAGAAAAAATGATAAAATAATAATAGTCGCATACAATTTAAAACTATTTGCTGACAATTTATAAACGGAGGTGTTCCCTTGTTCGGATGTATATCCTTTTGTATAGGAGACAAGTGCATTGAGATTAACGGTAAAAAGCTTTCCCTCGGCGACCTGACTACCGAGTTTTTAAACCTTCCAAAGGACAAATACGCCGCCATGCGCAAGCAGTTGGAATTGACGCAAAACAAGGCAAAGAAATATATTAAGAGCAAAAAACTTTCCGATTGGTACGATGCCAACGAGGAATATATTAAGCTTGACGCTATGATATGTGAGATTCCCTGTCTTGCCCTTGTAAGGGAAGAAACGGATATCTTTGAAGAAACGCGGCAATTAACAGCCCAAATGTCTATGTTTGAAGACGACGATTGCGAGCTTACCGACTATGACCTTGAGGTGCTTAATAAAATCACCGCTTATGAGGATTACCTTGAGCATCCCGAAAATTACGGCGGAACGAATAAAGAATATTACAGAAATACAGAAACGGATAAGGAGTTTTGTGTTACCTCACCTCAACCGCCGATTCCAGAACCTCCGCCCGAAAAGACACGGGCATTGCTTGTTTATCCCGGTAAGCTTGATTGCAAATGGGAGTATTACAAGAACTTCTGCGACGCATACGCACAGGCGCTTTACGATATTGAGTCCTTTAACAACACGATTATTAATTTTATAAAATTCTTTTTATCCTCGCTTAAAAAGATGAATGCAAACAATTATGTTTTGGCTCTTGAAGACTTTTTCAATTTTCCCCGCGCAGATAAAATGATTGCAAACCCAATGCGAGGTACGGGTTTGTTTACCGCTAACGACCAAGTGATTATGCGCCATATGCCGAGAGAAACTTTTGAGGGTTCGGGAGAGTACAAAATCTATCAATACTATGAGGTTGAGTCGCTGCAGGCGCTTCTTAAAATGGATTTTTACAAGGCGTTGGAGTCGGGATATATTATCCGCAAATGCGAATACTGCGGCAGATATTTTCTGCTTAAAAAAGGCTATCACACAAAGTACTGCGACAATCCTGCGCCTGACAATCCGAAATACACCTGCGCTCAGCTCGGCTATCACCGTAAAGGAATAAAAGAACTGCAGGCTGACAACCCAAAGGCGCAGTCGCTTCGCCGCTGCTATCTGCGTATCGACAAGGATTTGTCGCGGGGAGTTATTACACGCAAGGAGAAAGAAAAATTATACCGCACGGCACAGGATTTATATTACGATGCGACTACAAAATCGGGAACATCTAATGAAGAATTTGAAAAACAGCTTGAATCAAAAAATCTGTATTCGCTGTGTAGGGTGACCCGCAAAGCAAAACCGCGCGGCAGACCGAAATCTGAATAAAGCATTACGAGGGGGTGAGCTTATTACCAACGAGGAATTGATTTTAAAGTTTTATCACGGCGACGAAACCGTTGTGGAAAAGCTTTATAACAAAAATATCGGGTTTATCTACGGCATTGCAAAGGAGGTCGCCGTCAGCTTTAACTGCTATAACAAAAGTACCGACTATCCGCACAAATTAACGGCCTATTCCAAAGGCATTATGGAAGAACTCAGCAATGAAGGTATGCTTGATTTTTTCTCTTGTCTTCGTAGAAAAGAATACGATCCCGAACGGGCAAAGCTCACCACATATTTGCACCCGCGCTTAAAGGGCGCTATGTATCGGTGGATGGAAAGCAACCTCGGCGTGCTTTCCTTTGACAGTGAGACAATGGCTCAGCTGCGTAAGGTACAGAAGTTATACTTTTTCGACGACAAGGAGATATCGGAGATTGCAGAGGAGCTTGACATTTCGCTTAAGGCAGTTGCAAGGTTTATCGGTTATAACACGCATACATTATCCGTTTACGACCTTGCACCTTATGAGGACGGTGAGCCGTATGATCCTTTCGAATATCTGATGCCGGACAAGCTCACCGTATCTACGGATAAAATAGCTTATCATAATATCTGCCTGGAGCTTTTAAAGGAGTTGTTTGAGGAGCTTCCCAAAAAGGACAGGGAAATTCTCGGTCATTCCTACGCAATTTTCGGTTATAAACGCAAAGACCTTGACAAGCTCTGTCTTGAGCATATGATGACGGCAGACGGTATTATCAAAGCCCGTAAGGCGGCAATTAAAAAAATGCAGGAAAACTATCCCGAAAGCAAGCTAAGGTTATGGAAAAAGATTTATCATACAGTTATGCGAGTGGCTGAACATTTCAGCAAATAAAAGCAGAAAATCCCCCTCGAATGTGATTTCTTTCATCATCACACCCGAGAGGGATTTGAATTGTTTTTTTAGTCTGTGCATTAATAGATTCGGACACGCAGACATACTGTTATAAGATTTTAGAAGACTATCTTCCCGGATCTTTAAAAAACCAATACAGCGATTAACACAGAATTGTCAACTTCCTCTCTGCTGTCTTTGCTGTTTATGAATATATTATTTCTCCGTTAACAATCTCCCTGGCGCAATCTTGAATATTATTTGTATTTTCTACCCATTCAAACATCATCAGCCGCATCGGTGTACTCTTTACGAAGCGTTAGCCAATGCTTTTTTTAAGTTAATAAGATCACGTATATCAACGCTCTCATCACCGTTGCAATTAGCAACCGCAGGGTCGTAAGGCTTTATATCAAGCAAATCCTGGCGCAGACAAACCATGTCCGCTGCGTTGACCGTTCCGTTTTTATCAAGATCGCCGGGGTCAAATGTTCCAAAAGACGCGTAAATTACAGTCTTGCCGAACTGCTTTGAGAATATGTAGCCTTCCCTTGAATACGGTATATCGTATTTTTTGTCCCCGATGCAATAATATGCCTCGTCAACAATTTCTCCCTCGTTTGCGGGCACGGCGACTAACTTTACGGTATCTCCGACATTCGCGGCGCCGCTGTTAAGCGCGGCGTAAACAAAACCGTTTTCACACTCTCCGTGCACAACAAGCGCGTCCTCAATATTATCCGCCGCATCAGTTATGTTGAAATCGCATATTTCACCCTTTGAGCTTATTGAAAGACCTATTGCTCCGGCGTTGAATACTGTATTATACGCGTCGTCGTTAAAGGTTTTGCCGCCGGACACTCCGGTAGGCTTTTTAGTTAAATCAAATTCTGTTTCGCCGGAGGAAGCAGCCACGGCGTTGTTGTCGTCAAGCACTTCAAATTCCGCTTTTGCCTTAGTGCCCTCAACCGTGAGCTTTAATCTGATATGCGCTCCCGCAGCTCCTAATATATTGCTTTCGGCAAGCGGATAAACTGAATTAAGCGCAGTAAGATTCGGTTTGCTCCCTACCGTACCGAGGTACGAAAGGGTTCCGTCCGCCTGACGCGCCCATTTATATACAAGCAATACAATTCGACCGTAATTGCCCGTTTTATTGTCGGTCTTATAAACGCAGCAGGAATATCCCTCCATATCGTCCTGAGAATTGCCTAAACTCTGCGCACGGAAAACTATACCCGCCTTAAGCTGACCGTCGGCACTGATTTTAAATACCGCGTCGGCGGTAAAATCAGTGACTGTGGCGGAATTTAATATGATTTTTTTGCCGTTTGCGTCGTCTGCGACAAATCTATCGGTATCAAAGTGTCCGCCCGTGCCTTGCTGATAAACCGTGTAGCTTTCGGGGTTGAGCTTGTTTATATTCTCCTCTGAGGACAGAACCTTAAAGCTCACATTGGAAATACTTCCCTGACTTGTATTCTTGAAAAGACCGAAACCTCCGTAGGAATAGTAATCATCATAACCGCCCGCCGACTTGGTTAAATCAAAGGTATAGGTTCCGGTGAGCGACGCGTCCTCCTTGTTGGTTAAAACTACCGTAAGCGTACTGCCTAAAACGGTTGCTTTCATATTTACGGTCTGAGTACTCGGAGCGGCAGTACCGCATATCTCACTTTGAACATCTATGCTATCCATAACGCCTAATAACGTACACTCGGTTCCGTTTGATTTTGTACCTAACCTTGACAGAATTAATTTTAAACTGTCCGTAGTGTCGGCAACATACTCATTAACGATCCTGACCGCGTAACCGCTGACGGTGTAGCTGGTACTTCCCTTTTTGGCAATATCGGTATCCTGAACACGCAGAACAAAACCCGCTTGATTACTGCTTTTTGTTTTTGTGGCAAGTTCAATATCAGCCGATGCCTCAAGATTTTGAGCGCGTTTTAAATAAGTCGACTTTGAAAGCTCAAAATTGCTGAACTCGGCGGTACCGTTTGCGGTAAGCATAAAGCCGCCCGACGGATAATAAATCGTTCCGTTATTTAAAGGATAAGTAAGCGTTCCCGTGGTTTTTGAGCCATCTTCAGTTGCGGCGACAACATAAAAATTACGGTTATCCGCCCAGACCGAAAGAGTAATCTTTTCGTCGGTATTTCCCGAAAGAAAGCTGAAATCAGAGGTTACCGGCTTAACCGTCGTACCTGATATATAACGCACCCTTACGGTAAACTTTGAAAGCGAAGTCGCGCTGCGAACAATCATTACGGTGTATCCGCTTGTTGAGAAAGCAAAGGTTTCGGGAGTAAAGTCCTTCTGTTGCATGTGGAAGCCGAAGCCTGCCTGTATCGCTCCGTTAGATGCGCCCTTAATCGTCACCTTTGCGCTGAAGCCCTGCATATACTAGGTGCCTTTTATCCAGTTACGAGACTGTTCTCCCGCCTGATTTGTTACCGTTTTATTGTCGGTGTCAAAGACAAGAGCTTTTCCGTTCTTATTCACCTGAGTGTAGCTTACTTCGTCGTAAAGTCCGGTGATTTTGGTTTTATATGCCGGCTGATTGGCAGAATAAGGCTCTGTTCTTAAAAGGGTGGAAACAGACGAGGGAAAAGTGAATTCTCCGTCTGTCAATTTTACATTTTTTATAGTATAATTGTTTGACGAGTTATTGTAAAGCTCATAGCCGTCAAGACTTTCGCCGGAGGATTCCGCTTCGGGCAGCTTCATCGCGGCAACCTCAACATTTGAAAA
>OGDU01001279.1_pt1 | contig 20791 bp, 20 predicted proteins | sample 1570371 | NCBI WGS metagenome assembly OGDU01 (sample SAMEA2581977, study PRJEB24529) | metagenome | biome: Human gut stool | place: China | collected 2011
AAGGATATTACGTGCTTATTCTCTCCACGGGGCAGTTTTTCCGCTGTACCGGTCTTACCACCGATATCATAACCTTCTACCTGTGCATATCTACCACTACCGTTCTGAACAACACTGTACATATAACTTTTCAGTTTATCAGAAGTTTCTTTAGAAATTGTCTTCTTCTCCAACACCGGATCAATAGTCTGGATCACATTTCCGTTCTCATCCTGAAAGATTGTTATATCCGGAATCGGGACATAAGCGGCAGTCTCGCGTGCTACGGCGTCGTTGTCAACGACAATCTGGGCATGGAATATTTTCTGGTCGATTTTCTCATCGAAATTATCACAGACTGATCCGACGAACATGCCTTGACTGAGGTTTGAAATCTTGGAGGGAGGAATCAGACTGTCGAGTTGCGTGTTGATCGACGTGGATTTTTGTTCCGGGGAGATTGACATGGATTCACGTCGCTGGAGGATTTTACCGAAACGTTCTGAGATGGTTTTGGCGGTTTCTCCTACGACCTGTCCACAGAAAATATTTCCGACGGTATTTTGAATGACTTTGGACTCTTTGTCCCCGTAATCACGCTTTAGCTGGCTGAAATCCTGAAAGCCGAGCATGACGGCTACCTTGTTGCTTCGGGCGGTGGCAATGAGGTTGTCCAGTCCACGCATATAGATGGTGGGCAGCTCGTCGATAATCACGGCGGATTTGAGCCGTTTCTTCTTGTTGATGAGCTTCACGATACGGGAGTTGTACAGTCCCAACGCCGCCCCGTAGATGCCCTGACGGTCGGGGTTGTTACCGACTACGAGCACCTTCGGCTCTTCGGGATTGTTGATGTCGAGGGTGAAATCGTCCGCCGTCATCACCCAGTAGAGCGCCGGGGAGATCATGCGGGAAAGCGGTATCTTGGCACTGGCAATCTGCCCCTGCAACTGCTCCACCGCCGAGGATTCCCATGCGTCCATGAAGGGAGAAAGGTAGTTCTCCAACTCCGGGTACGAGGTCAGGATGGGGAAAATGTCGGCGTACTTGCGGTTCAGGAACTCGATGGCATGGGGGAAGGTGCAATACTTGCCGTTCTTGTAGATTTTGAGATACCATATAATGCTGGCTAACAGAATGATAGGCGATTCTACGAAGAAATCGCCCTGTTTGGAAATCCACGTGCGGTTCAAATTTAACATAATCGTGTAGGCACTCTCGTAGGCATCGGATATGTCGGTCATGAAGTCCGGGTGGATGGGGTTGCAGCGATGGCTCTCCCTCGGATTGTCGAAGTTTATCACGTAGAACTTGGGCTTGACCTTGTAGCCGTCCAAATGGGCGAGCAGGTGGTTGTAGGCTATCTCGGAGAGGTCGGGGTACTTGAAATCATACAGGAAAAGCGAATAGCCCTTCTCGATGGTCTGTTTGATATACTGGTTGATTATCGCATAGGACTTGCCCGAACCGGGCGTGCCCAAGACCATCGTCGCACGGAAGGGATTGACAAGGTTGATCCATCCGTCATACGCCCTGCCCCTGAACCAGAAGCGGGTGCGGAGGTTGACGGAATACTCGTTCTCCTTCAGCTCGGTCTCCTGCATGAAGGATTCGTTCTCGACGTTGAACACGTCTTCGAGCAGGTCGGTCTTCAGCAGACGGGACATCCACAGTCCCGCCATGAGCAGGCAGATATACCCTGCGGTAAGGGTGGCGATATACAGCACGGTGTCCGCCGGAAGCGGCAGAGGAAGGGTGAGCAACCACCCGTTGCCGAAAAAGAGCAGCAAGCCGGACACGCCGCAAAGGATGATCCTGCGCCACGTGATTTTCTGCTCCTTCACGCCCTTTGTGCCGAGGCAGCTAAGGGCGAGGAACAGCACGGCGAAGAGCTTCGTCCAGAGGATATTGGAGAACAGCCCGGCGGTACGCTGGAAGCCGAGCAATATCCTATCGACCACGCCGATGTCGATGCCCCACTCCCGGACGGACTGGTAACAGAACCAGTAAATGTTGATGACTACAAATAAAATGCTTATCGCACGCATGAACTCCATGACTTTGGCGAGTCCACGCAAATCGTCTTCGTTTTGCATAATTCGTTGAATTTTAAGTTGATTATTGTTGCCTGCCGTACTTGCGCCTCTTTTTCTTTTTGCGTTGCGGAGGTACGGGCTGGTCGCCGGACGCTCCGCCGGGTACGGGGGCAAAGAGGTTGAAGGCGGCCGCCACGTTCTGGGTGGTGCCGTCCTTGTGGTCGGGACGATAGCCGGTATCGTGTCCGTCCCATTGGGATGCGCCCGTATGCTCCTGCTGCCGGGTGGGATGTTCCACTCCGGCGGAGGGTTGTGGCAAGTGAATACCTTCCTGCCCGGCGAAAAGGTCGTTGAACACGCCTGCGGAGAACTCCTTGCCCAGACGGGAGCCGTTGAAGACGGCTTTGGCGGCATGGTCGATGAAGGTCGCCCCATAGATGCGCCCGGCTTCATTCTGACGGAATACCACGCCGATTCCCTGCCGCATGAGTTCCCGCTCGAACTGCGCCCGGTCATGCCCTGCGGTCTGCATGGCGGCGGAAACCTTTCCGGCGGTGGCGGCGGCGACTTCCTTGTGGGTCTTTTCCCATGCGGCAGCGTTGTGCATCCGCCTTTCGAGGGCTGCGACGCCCGCCTCCTTGCCGAACACGGAGGACTTGAAGGGCTTGCCGACCTTGTTGCCCTCCCTGTCGGTTGCCGAATAGGTCAAGCCGTGATACTCCCGCCCGCCGTATTTCCCCTTCACCTCGTCCACCGTGATGCCGTAGAGCGAAAGCACCGCCCGGTATTCTCCCAGTGTACGGAAACGCCACTCCCGGGCAAGCGGGCGGATGACTCCCGCCAACTGCCCCTTGAGGTTGCCGTCCCCGTAACCGACGGGCGACAAGGGCAGCCCCTCCTTCCACTGCTTGGGCGTAGCCGGGACAAGACCGAACTGCCTCTCCAGCTCCCGGCAGACCTTCATCGAACGCCCGTGCTCGTAGCTGTCGGAAATCGCACGCCCGGTTTCGTCCACCCGGACGGAGACGATGTGCAGGTGCTCCCGCCCGATGTCGTTGTGGCGATAGACGATATAGGGCTGGTCGCCGAAGCCCATGCGCCGCATGTACTCCTCCGCCAAGCTGACAAACCGCTCCTCGCTCAAGCAATCCTTCGGGTCGGGATTGAGGGAGATATGCAGGACGGGCTTCTCGGTCTTGCGGTTGGCTGTGAGGTAGTCACCGAACGAGCGGGAAAGATGCCCTATCGTGTAGGGAGCATCGCCCTGCGGCTCGATAATCCGGCTGGTGAAAAGCACGTCGGCGTGCCGTTCGTCCACCTTCAACTGGTTGTAGGCAAGCACCCCGTACAGGCTGCTGCCGTGCGAGATCTTGGCTATCATCGGACGGGGTATTTGCTCCGGAACTCCTCCACCAGTGCGGAAATCCGCTTGCTTAACTCGACCAGTTCGAGGGTGTGCCGCTCCAGCTTGTAGAGGAAAGCGAGGGCTTTCTTCTCCGAGAAATTGGATTTGAGCGCACGCACGCATTGGTTGTAGTTCGTGCCTATGGCACGGAACTGCGAGTGGAAGGTGGTCAGGCGCATGTAGAAATCCTGCGTCCCCTTATCCAGTTTAATGACCTTAATCTCCCTGCCGAAAAGTGCGGAAACGATAAACTCCGCCTTGGTCGCCTTGCCCGACTCGTCGAAAAGCGCGAGGAAACGGGCGTTGTCCCCGTCGTCCAGACGGAACACGTAGCGGTGGCGCATCTTGTCGGGCTTGGGCTTTCGCCCGTGGTTGCCCGCATACTTCTTCTGATTGTCCATCATCCTGTAAAATTTTAAGTGAAACATGGTCTGAAAACGCCGTATGCCTACGGCTCTCCCCCGTGAGCATCCCCCGACTCCGGAGGGGGATGCCACATCGAGGGGGCAAGGTGGTGGTGAGGCACGAAATTCATTTCGAGTGCCGCAGCACACAACTTGCCATTTTCGTTTGAAAATAAAATCCGTCCTGCCGGACAGATTGGGGATGCCCTTGCCTGCTGCGGAGTGCCGGGGCACTCCCTCGGGCGGTTGCCGCTCTTTTCCATTCTTACTCCATTTTGGTTTCCGCCTGCAAAGTAACAGCCCTTTTCCCGTCCGGACACCATGCCCGGATGCGACAAACCTACGGGTGGAAAGACAATGCACGACACGCTGATAATCAAACGGATAAACTACCGGTATTTTGATATTCCTTTGCGCCGTGGAAGCGGTGAAACGACTGTCCGGATAGACAAGGAAACAACCGGATAGCCGACCGGACGGACAGCCGAACGGCTGATTGTCTTGCCGGACAAACGGACGGACAACCGGATAACCAGCCGGATGATTGGCTAAACAGCCAAACGGCTAAATGACTAAACGGTCAAACGGCTGGACAGCCGGACAAGCGGACAGCCGGATGCCGGGCTGAATGTATGACCGGATGTCTGAACGAATGAACGGCAGAGTAGCTGAAAGGCTGACCGATTGAGTGAACAGAGAAGCGGCTGCACGGGCAGCCGGATGAATAACCAACAGAATGACGATATGGACAGACAGACATTGAACGTGGCTTTCGCCACACAGAAAGGCGGCAGCGGCAAGACGGCTATCACGGTGCTGGTGGCGGGCTACCTGCACTACCGCTTGGGGTGTCCGCTGGCGGTGATCGACTGCGACTTCCCGCAGTACAGCCTGTACGAGATGCGGGAACGGGACAGCCGGGCGGTACTGGAGAACGAATACCTGAAACGGGCGGCTTACGAACAGATGCGGCAGCCGGGGCGTGCCGCCTATCCGGTGCGCAAGTGCCGGGTGGAGCAAGCCCCCGACACGGCAAGGGAGCTGGCGGCGGAAGGCTGCTACGACCTGCTCTTCTTCGACCTGCCGGGCACGGTGAACTCGGCGGGCATCCTGCGCACGATCGCACAGATGGACTACATCTTCGCCCCGGTGAGTGCGGACAAGGCGGTGCTGGAGAGCACGCTCTCCTTCCTCGACGTGCTGCAACGGATGATGCTGGGCAAGGAGACGAGCCGCCTGAAGGGGCTTTACCTTTTCTGGAACCAAGTCGACAAGCGGGAAACGAGCGGGCTGTACGAGAAGTACGGGCAGGTGGTCGCCGACATGGGGCTGCCGATGCTGCAAACCCGCATCCCCGACACGAAACGCTTCCGCAAGGAGGCGGACGGCACGGGACGGACGGTGTTCCGCTCCACACTGCTGGCTCCCGACAGGCGGATGCTGGCAGGCAGCGGCATCCCCGAACTGACCCGTGAGATAGCGACCATCCTCAAACTGGAAGGCTATGAAGAAACAGCGGAATGAGAAGCCCATCGACGAGGAGCTGCTGATGCGGATGATGGCGGGCGAGGCGGCAGGGACGGGAGAACCGGGAACCGGAAAGGGGGAAACCTCCGTGCCGGTGGAGAAGGCGCAGGAAGGGAAGGCGGCGGAGACAAGACGGCGCAAGGGAAGGCAGGCGGACTACGAGACGACCTTCCTCAAAGGCATGGACATCCCCGCCCGCTACGGCAAGCCGGTCTATGTGCGCCGTGAGTACCACGAGCGCATCGCCAAAATCTCGGTGATGCTGACGGGCGGCAAGGTGTCGCTCTCGGCATACATCGACAACGTGCTGGCGCAGCACTTCGAGCAATACCGGGAGGAAATCGAGGCGGCATACGCCGGGAAACTGGAGAACCTCTTTTAAAAAGGAAGGAGGAAACGGCATGATACTGAAATTATCGCTCACCGTCCTGCTGCTCTATTACCTCGCCGTGCTGTGGAAATACTACCGGCAGGACATCGCCGGGATGTTCGGGACAGCGGAGACGGACGAAGACACGGACGAACCGGATCAGGAGCCGGGGCAACCGGGCGAGCCGTACACGGTCATGGGAGAAAGCACCTACCTGCCCTTCGCAGCGGAGGACGGGGAGGAAGCGGCAGCCGGAGCCGTGGACGAACCCGCAGCGGAGGACGACGGGGCGGACTACTCCGACATCGAGCCGGAGGAGGACGAGGAGGAGACGGACTATGAACCCACGCCGGAGGAGATCCGGGAACTGGAGGAGGAAGAGGAATTAGGGGCTTATTACCCGGACGGCAACCCCGACTTCGCCACGGGGTACTCCTTCGATGACCTGAAAAAGGTGCGCCGGGTACTGGTGTCGGACGATGCGGACGAAAAGGCGGAGCGGGAAGCCCGTGAGGTGCTGCCGTCCGTGATGGGGTCGGACATCTGGGAGGCGATGCTGGACGAGTTCGAGGGCGCACGTGAGCGTGTCGCCCGGCTGATGGACAACCATAATGTTTAATTAAAATTTTAAAGACAAATGAAACAGAAAAGAATCTTTTTTACGGCGGCCTGCATACTGGCTGCCGTGGGCGCAATGGCGCAGGGAAACGGGCAGGCGGGCATCACCGAAGCCACGCAGATGGTCACTTCGTATTTTGAGCCGGGGGTGTGACACGTGAAAGCCGTGTAAGTGATTGTGTAACTATGATTTAATTCATTGATTACACCTGCAATTCCGTTTGCAGTAGTCTGAGAGTACGTGCATTGCGAGTAATCTCTTTGTGCGAAGCTGCTCTGACAAAGTACCCTTTCCGAAAGGAATAGACCGAAGCGTGAGTGGAGGTTAAGGCAGATAACATCGTTCTGCCGAGGGGCGAGACTTGATGGTATGGTCAACCAATGTGAATGTCTGATAAACATCGTTACGAAGAACAAGCCAAATGATGTTGAGGCTTCGCTCCAAAAGCGAGGCTGTAGGCTTGAACCAAAAGGTGTGCAGTCGGTCAACTCCCTGTCCAGGTGGGGTTGCACGGACATAATGACTGCCGGTGGATAGGACAGACCTAACCCATTATCGTCACTTGCATGGAACGTGGTAAGCCCGTATCTCTCCCCCTCTTTGAGGAGGTAAGCAAGCCGCAAGGCAAGCCTATATGGGGTGCGGGTATAGGAACGTGGAAAAAGCGAATGCCGTTCTGTAATGGAGCGGATACGGATTGACCTCATTGCCATGTATGGCAGAGAGCCACATCATCCGACACGAAAGTGTGCCCACTTCCACAAAGTAACTCTTTACAATAAACTTATAGAACTTCTAAAGAAAGGAATGCAAATGAACAAATCGAAAGAAAAGTGTGCGCCTGAAAATATGGTCCTCTCTGATACCGAACGTTGGAAAAGCATTGACCGACACAAGGCTGAGGAGTATGTTCGGAAGCTGCAAGCACGTATTGTAAAGGCTCAAAGGGAAGGCAGACACGGCAAGGTCAAATCCTTGCAATGGCTGTTGACCCACTCGTTCTACGGTCGCTATCTTGCCGTAGTTCGGGTTACTACTAATAAGGGTAAAAACACCGCAGGAGTTGACCATGTAAGATGGTCATCCGATGCGGCAAAAGTCAAAGCTATTGACACACTCAAACGCCGTGGCTATCAACCGATGCCCCTGCGTCGTGTGGAAATACCGAAGAAGAACGGGAAGAAACGCCCCCTGGGAATCCCTACGATGAAAGACCGTGCGATGCAGGCTCTCTATCTGATGGCTCTCGACCCTATTGCGGAAACGACAGGCGACCAACATTCCTACGGCTTCCGTAAGTATCGCAGTTGCCAAGATGCAATAGCCCAATGTCACAATGTCCTTTCAAGGGATGTTGCCCCTAAATGGATTCTGGAGGGAGACATCAAAGGATGCTTCGACCACATCAGCCATGAATGGCTTCTTAACAATATCCCAATGGATAAGGAAGTATTAAGGAAATGGCTCAAAAGCGGTTATGTATTCAATGGAAGTCTTTTTCCGACTGAGGAGGGAACTCCACAAGGCGGCATAATTTCTCCCACTCTTGCCAATATGACTCTTGACGGACTTCAATCCCTCGTCCAAAAGGCGGTCAAGCCTTACTGGCAACCAGTGCCTACAGCTTATGGACGCAAGTGGATTGAATCTAAAATCAATCTCGTGCGCTATGCTGATGATTTTATTGTCACTGCAAAGGATAAGGAAACAATTGAGAATGTTATCCTGCCCCTTATACGGCAGTTTATGGCAGAACGTGGACTGATGCTATCGGAAGAAAAGACAAAGATAACCCACATCGGTGAGGGTTTTGATTTTCTTGGCTTCAACATCCGAGAATACAAGTCCAACGGCAAACTTCTGACCAAACCGTCCAAGGATGCGATGAAGCAATTCTGCGATAAGGTTCGCACGAAGATAAAGAGCAACAAGTCGGCAAAGGCTTCCTCACTTATAAGGATGCTCAACCACATGATTCCCGGATGGACAAATTATTACCGTTACGGGGCATCATCGAAAGCATTCTCACGTGTGGACTACGAGGTGTACAAAACACTTTGGCAATGGGCAAAACGCAGGCATCCGAAAAAGGGTATGCACTGGATTAAAGACAGGTATTTCAAACAACTGCATGGACGTGAGTGGTGTTTCGCCACTATAACCAAGAACAAGAAGTCGGGCAAGGAAACGACTTTAAGTCTTAAAAGGCTGGCGGACACTCCCATATTGAAGTACGTGCGTGTTAGAACCAATACTAATCCATACGACCCTGCCGATGCTCCTTACTATGCACGGCGTAAGTCAAAGAACACGGAGAATCAACTACGTGAGATTGACGACTTGTTGCGTATGATTTGGATTCATCAAGAAATGCGCTGTCCAATCTGTGGAGAGATTATTGACGATGAACGAAGATGGACGACTATTAAGGAGACTGTCAACGGAAAGCCGTTTAAGATTCTCATACATAGTTCATGTAAGAACAAGAAGTTTAACCCTGATAATATTAGTAGGAAATGAGGCAGAACTATTCCTTCAGTAAGAATGGCAATGCGTTGCTTGAGCCGTGTGAGGGAAAACTCTCATGCACGGTTCTTAGAGGGGAAAGCCCCAGCAATGGGGCTGACCTACTCGACACGAAACTGATTTACGCCATCGGTGCGGTGGTCGGCTTGATCGGCGGGGTGAAAGTGTACGGGAAGTTCAGCGCCGGCGATCCGGACGTGAGCAAAGTCGCCGCAAGCTGGTTCGGAGCCTGCATCTTCCTGATCGTGGCGGCTACCATCCTCCGTTCGTTCTTCCTGTAAAACAGCGGACTATGGACTTGGAAATCAACAAGGGGATCGGCAGGAACGTGGAGTTCAAGGGGCTGGAAAGCCAGTACCTCTTCATCTTCTGCGGCGGTCTGCTCGCCGTGTTCGTGGTGTTCGTCATCCTGTACATGGCGGGCGTGAGCCAGTGGGTGTGCATCGGCTTCGGCGTGGTTGCGGCTACGCTGCTGGTATGGCTGACCTTCCGGCTGAACGCCCGGTACGGCACGCACGGGCTGATGAAGGCAGCCGCCCGCAGGCGGCATCCGAGGTACGTGGTGAACCGGCTGAAAATCCCCCGATTATTCACCTTTAAACACTGGCAAGAATGAGAAACGTAATGAAAGCGGCGACGCTCGAAAGCAAGTTCCCGCTGCTGGCGGTGGAGAACGGCTGCATCGTGAGCAAGGAGGCGGACGTGACGGTCGCCTTCAGGGTGGAACTGCCGGAACTGTTCTCCGTCACGGGAGGCGAGTACGAGGCGGTGAAGGTGCTGCCGGAGTATTCCATCGTGCACAAGCAGGACTTCTTCATCGAGGAGAAGTACCGGCCGGAAACGGACAGGGACGACCTTAGCTTCCTGAGCCGGAGCTTTGAGAGGCACTTCAACGAACGCCCGTTCCTGAACCACTTCTGCTACCTGTTCCTTACCAAGACGACGAAGGCACGGAGCCGTCAGGAAAGCACGTTCTCCACCCTCTGCAAGGGCAGGCTTGTCCCCAAGGAGATCGAGGACCGGGAGACGGTTACGAGGTTCCTCGAAGCCGTCGGTCAGTTCGAGAAGATCATGAACGACAGCGGGCTGGTCAGGCTGCGCCGCCTCACGACGGACGAGATCACCGGGACGGAAACGGCGGCGGGCATCGTGGAGAAGTACCTCTCGCTCTCGCAGCACGACACGACGGTGCTGAAGGACATCCAGTTGAACCCGGAGGAGATGCGCATCGGCGACGACATCCTCTGCCTGCACACCCTCTCGGACACGGAAGACCTGCCGGGCAAGGTGGCGACGGACAGCCGCTACGAGCGGCTCTCGACCGACCGCTCGGACTGCCGGCTGTCGTTCGCCGCCCCGGTGGGCTTGCTGCTGGACTGCAACCACTGCTACAACCAGTACATCTTCATCGACGACCACGGGGAGAACCTGAAACGCTTCGAGCAGACCGCCCGGAACATGCACTCGCTCTCCCGCTACTCCCGCTCCAACCAGATCAACAAGGCATGGATCGAGGAATACCTGAACGAGGCGCACTCGAAAGGGCTGACCTCGGTGCGCTGCCACTGCAACGTGATGGCGTGGAGCGACGACCGGGAGGAGCTTAGGCGCATCAAGAACGAGGTGGGCAGCCAGCTCGCCCTGATGGAGTGCAAACCGAGGCACAACACGGTGGACGTGCCGACGCTGTTCTGGGCGGCGATACCGGGCAACGAGGGGGACTTCCCCTTCGAGGAGAGCTTCTACACGTTCATCCCGCAAGCCCTGTGCTTCTTCACCGAGGAGACGAACTACAAGGACTCGCTCTCGCCCTTCGGCATCAAGATGGCGGACAGGATGACGGGCAGACCGCTGCATCTGGACATCAGCGACCTGCCGATGAAGAAAGGGGTGATCTCGAACCGCAACAAGTTCGTCCTCGGTCCGAGCGGGAGCGGCAAGTCGTTCTTCATGAACCACCTCGTGCGCCAGTATTACGAGCAGAACAGCCACATCGTGCTGATCGACACGGGCAACTCGTACCAAGGGCTGTGCGAGCTGATCCACCGCAAGACCAAGGGCGAGGACGGGATTTATTACACGTACACGGAGGAGAAGCCCATCAGCTTCAACCCCTTCTTCACGGACGACTACAAGTTCAGCGTGGAGAAGAAGGACAGCATCAAGACGCTGCTGCTGGCACTGTGGAAGGGCGAGGACGAGAAGGTCACGAAGACGGAGAGCGGCGAGCTGGGCAGTGCGGTGTCGGCGTACATCCGCCGGATACAACAGAACCGGGACATCGCCCCCTCGTTCGACACCTTCTACGAGTACATGCTGAACGATTACCGGAAGGAGCTGGCTGCAAGGGACATCAAGGTGAGCCGGGAGGATTTCAACATCGACAACTTCCTGACCACGCTGCGGCAGTATTACAAGGGCGGGCGCTACGACTTCCTGCTGAACTCGAACGAGAACATCGACCTGCTGCACAAGCGGTTCATCGTCTTCGAGATCGACGCCGTGAAGGACAACGCCGAGCTGTTCCCCGTGGTTACGATCATCATCATGGAAGCCTTCATCAACAAGCTGCGCCGCCTGAAAGGGGTGCGGAAGATGCTGATCTGCGAGGAGGCTTGGAAAGCCCTTTCCTCGCCGAGTATGAGTGAGTATTTGAAATATATGTACAAGACCGTCAGGAAATATTTCGGCGAGGCGATTGTCGTCACGCAGGAAGTCGATGATATTATCTCGTCCCCCATCGTGAAGGAGGCTATCATCACCAACTCGGACTGCAAAATCCTTTTGGACCAGAAGAAGTACATGAACAAGTTCGACGGCATCCAGTCGATGCTCGGGCTGACGGACAAGGAGAAGTCGCAGATACTCTCCATCAACCTCGCCAACCATCCCGGACGGAAGTACAAGGAGGTGTGGATCGGTCTGAACGGGGTGCAGTCGGCGGTGTACGCCACGGAGGTGTCGGCTGCCGAGTACCTGACCTATACCACCGAGGAGAGCGAGAAGACGGAGGTGTTCGCACTGGCGGAAGAGCTGGGCGGCGACTTGGAGCTTGCCATCAAGCGGCTGGCGGAAACGAAGTATAAATAATGTGCCGATGCGCTGAAGTGGCGGACAGGTTGCCGGACGGGTGGTTGATTGACCGGACGAACGGCTGAAGGGTCGGATGATTGACCAAACGGCTAAACGGTCAAACGGTTAAACAGTTAAACGGCTGGATGTACAAACGGCTAAACGGCATGGAGAGAATAAAATTTTGTAAAACTTAAAAAAAAACGGAATCAAGATGAGACGATTGAATTTAATCCTGCTGCTGTCGGCGGTGACGGCGGCGCTGGCGTTTGTCATTTCCTGCAAGGAGACAAATGCGGAACGGTTGGAAAAGATGTGCGGCGAATGGGTCAGCACGGGCGGAAAGCCGCCCTTCACCCTCTGGGAAGAGGACGGCAAGTACCGTGTAACGGTCATGCACAGGAACCACAAGGGTGGCAGTGAAGCGGAGACCTACCTCGTCCGGGAAACGGAAGGGGTGCTGTTCATCGAGACGGGCTTCGCCGTGATGATGGACTATGACCGGGAGAAAGACCGCATCCGGCTGTCGCCGGGCGGAGAGTACAGGAGAAAGAGTGACGGAACCCTAAAACAGTAAGGACATGAGAACGATAAAGGCAATCATCGTGGGCGTGGCGTGCCTGACGGCAGGTGCGGCCAACGCCCAGTGGGTCGTACACGATCCCGGCAATCTGGCGCAGGGCATCATCAACACGACCAAGGAGATCGTGGAGACCTCCGCCACCGCACAGCACACGCTGGACGGGTTCAAGGAGACGGCGAAGATATTCGAGCAGGGACGGAAGTATTACGATGCGCTCAAGGCGGTGCATGACGTGGTGAAAGGCGGCGTGAAGGTGAAAAAGTCCATCGAGATGGTGGCGGACATCTCGGAAATCTACGTGCGCAACTACCAGAAGATGCTCGGCGACCCGAACTACACGCCGGACGAGCTGTCAACCATCTCGTTCGGGTACGCCAAGCTGCTGAGCGAGAGTGCGGACATCCTGCAAGATCTGAAGAACGTGGTGAACGTGACGGGGATGTCGCTCTCGGACGCCGAGCGGCTGGCGATCATCGACCAGAGCTACAAGCGGCTGCTGGAGTACCGCAACCTCGTACAGTATTACACGGACAAGAACATCTCGGTGAGCTACCTGCGGGCGAAGAAGAAAAAGGACGCCGACCGGGTGGTGGCTCTCTACGGGGATGCGGAAGACCGTTACTGGTGAGGCGGGCAAATATATAATAATGTATGCGTACATATAATAAAAATACAGGACTATGTTGTTAGCGATAGACTTCACGAACCTGCACGAGATATTGCAGGCATTGTATCAGGACATGATGCCGCTCTGCGAGAAGCTGACGGGTGTAGCCAAGGGAATCGCCGGGCTGGGTGCGCTGTTCTACGTAGCCGCCAAGGTGTGGCAGGCGCTCGCCCGTGCCGAGCCCATCGACGTGTACCCGCTGCTGCGCCCGTTCGCCATCGGGCTGTGCATCCTCTTCTTCCCCACCTTCGTCATCGGCACGATCAACACGGTGCTCTCGCCCGTGGTGAAGGGCTGCCACGGAATGCTCGAATCACAGACCTTCGACATGAACCGATACCGGGAACAGAAGGAGACGCTGGAGAGGGAGGCGTTCCGCCGTGACCCGGAGAAGGCGTATCTGGCGAGCAAGGAGGACTTCGACAAGAAGCTCGACGAGCTGGGCTGGTCGCCCAAGGACTTGAAGACGATGGCGGTGATGTACATTGACCGGACGGAGTACAACATGAAGCGGAGCATCCGGCTGTGGTTCCAAGAACTGCTCGAACTGCTGTTCCAGTCGGCTGCGCTGGTCATCGACACGATACGGACGTTCTTCCTGATCGCCCTCTCCATCCTCGGTCCGATAGCGTTCGCCCTCTCGGTCTATGACGGGTTCCAGAGCACGCTCACGCAGTGGATAACGAGGTACATCTCCATCTACATGTGGCTGCCCGTGAGCGACCTGTTCAGCTCGGTGCTGGCACGCATCCAAGTGCTGATGCTCACCCGTGACATCGAGGCGATGAGCGACCCGACCTTCATCCCGGACAGCTCGAACACGGTGTACATCATCTTTTTAATCATCGGGATATTCGGGTACTTCACCATACCGACCGTCGCCAACTGGATCATCATGGCGGGCGGGGTGAGCCACGCCAACCGTGCGATGAACCAGACCGCCACGAAGGTAGGCAACGTCGCCGCCGCAGGTGCGGGCGCAGCCGTGGGGAACATCGCCGGAAAAATCATCAAGTAGCGGCGGATGCCACAAGAAAATGAGTCATAACGAATAAAAAACCGGAAACATGGAATTTAAGAGTTTGAAAAATATCGAAACGAGCTTCAGGCAGATACGGCTCTTCACGCTGGTATTCGCCTGCCTGTGCGCCGTGGTGACGGGCTTCGCCCTGTGGAAGTCGTACAGCTTCGCCGAGGCGCAGCGGCAGAAGATCTACGTGCTGGACAACGGCAAGAGCCTGATGTTGGCGCTCTCGCAGGACGTGCGGCAGAACCGCCCGGTGGAGGCACGGGAGCACGTGCGCCGCTTCCACGAGCTGTTCTTCACGCTCTCGCCCGACAAGTCGGCTATCGAGGGCAACATCAGGCGTTCGCTGCTGCTGGCGGACAAGAGCGCCTTCAACTACTACAAGGACCTCTCGGAAAAGGGGTATTACAACCGCATAATCAGCGGTAATATCAACCAGATGATAGAGATAGACAGCCTGCGGTGCGACTTCGACAAGTACCCGTACAGCGTGCGGACATTCGCCCGGCAGATCATCCTTAGGGAAAGCTCTGTTACGGAGCGCAGCCTTGTAACCCGCTGCCGCCTGCTGGATGCGGTCAGGAGCGACAACAACCCGCAGGGCTTCATCATCGAGGGCTTCGAGGTCACGGAGAACAAGGATTTGCAGACCCTCAAACGCTGACGGCTATGATAAGGAAATTCATCACAAAGGCGCAGGACTGGGCGGACGGGAAGCTCCGCCGCCTCGCCGGGCGTATCTCGCCCGACATGCGTGTGGCAATCATCCTCGTGATGCTGGCGGCGTTCGGCGCACTGTCGGTCTATATGACCGTCGCCTCCATCTACCGCATCGGCAGGAACGACGGGAAGGAACTGGGGATAGAGCATGTCAGGCGCCTGCAATTGCCCAATGACAGTATTGTCAACCCTTTTGAAAGCGGACGGCATGGGACTGGCGGAGAGGTTGAGTGAGTGGCTGCTCCGCCGCCGGGAGCGGCAGGAGGAGCGGAACATGAGGCAGGTGACGGCGTATTTCGGGAGCCTGCTGAAAAAGAGGCGTGCGGATGCCGGCGCAATCCTCCAGTCCGTCAGGGACTACCGGGACTGCCCGGAGGTGACAAGGAAACAGGCGGAGCTGCTGCTGGAACACAGGTTCTTCCGGTACGTGTACCAGACGGGCTATCCCGAATGGCGGGCGGTCATGGACGCCCTGAAAGAGACCCGTTACGGGATGCGTGAGGGGGCGGCAATCCCCCGGAGCGTGAGGGAGGCGGCGGAAAGCCCGATGCTGCGTCTGGCGGCGCAATACAAGGTGCTGGAGCACGAGTACACGAGGCGCAACGCCCCGCAGCCGCTATCCCCCGAAGCGCAGGCGGAACGGGATGCGGCGCACCGGCTGCTGAACTGCTGCATGAGGGAGGGCGACCTCGACGCACTGAAAAGGCTTGCCCTGAAAGGCGAGAAACCGGACGACTCGGTGGCCATCCGCCACGGGCTGGCGGAAGGCTACCGCAGGCTCGAAGAACTGAGCCGGGAATGGAGCGAGGAGATGCGGGGCGACAACCACACCGTCATGGAACAGATCGAGTTGCGGGAGGCGGACGAGCGGGGCAGGCTGATGCGGCAAGCCGCCGCCCTTTACGAGAGGAAGACGGGCGGCATACTGCCCGGCGACTATCTGGAAGCGGTGAAGGCGGAACGGGCGCTGCTCCACGGGCTCGCCCGCCACGGCTGGGACGGTCAGCGGGAAGTACCGAAGGAGACGGTGGAGAAGTACGGGCTGACGGAGGATTTTGCCGGCATCGCCCGGCTAAGGTGGGACTACCACCTGAGCGAGGACAACGGCGACCTCTCCCGTGACTACCCGGAAGCCGCCATCGGACGCCACAACCGTGCCATCCGGGAGCGGGCGGCGAAAGAACTGGCAGGTCTGGAAGCGAGGCTGTTCCCCGAAAAGGCGGCAAGCCGGGAACGGAAGGCTGCGCACCTGCGGGCGGACAACCGGGCAAGCCCCACGGCATCGCTCAAACGGGAACGGAAGGAGCCGCCCGGCAAGCGACAAACCGGAGAGACAGGCAGAAGGAAGCCTCCGGGGAGAAGAATCAGAATGTAGGACAACCATAAATTTTTGACATGATGGAAGAACAGAACCAAGAAAAAGCAACGGCAACGCAGCACGTGACGGTGGCGGATGCCGCAGCCCCGGAGACGGGGAACGGAAAGAAGGAGGACAAGGGCGGCGGGAAAAAGGAGAAGAAGACTGCCAAGCCGCTCACCCCGAAACAGTTGCAGCAACGGAAGAAGCTGATGGTATATCCGCTGATGGGCTTGCTGTTCCTCGGCTCGATGTGGCTGATATTCGCACCTTCGGAAGAGCGGGACGTGAACCGGGACACCGTGGGGGCGTTCAACGCCGACATCCCCCTGCCGGAGAACGACGGGATCATCGGCGACAAGCGGAAAGCCTACGAGCAGGCGCAGGCGGAAAGGCGGCAGGCGGAAAGGCGGCAGGCGGAGAAGGTGCGCTCGCTGGAGGACTTCGCCTTCTCCGAAGAGAGCGATGCGGACGGGGTGGAAATGGAACTGCCGGACAGCGAGCCGGAACGGGAACCGTTCAGGGACTATTCGGACAATGGCGGCGGCAGCCGTTCCTCCGTTACCGCCTACCGGGACATCAACCGTCAGCTCGGCTCGTTCTACGAGGAACCGAAGGTGGACGGGGAAAAGGAGGAGCTGAAAAGGCAGGTGGAGGAGCTGACCGCCAAACTGGAAGAAAGGGAACGGCAGGCGGGCGGAATCGACGATCAGGTGGCACTGATGGAGAAGAGCTACGAGCTTGCCGCCAAGTACATGGGACAGAACGGGAAGGACGGCGCAGCCATGCAGAACGACAACAGTCCAAGACAGCCCGCCGTGGCGGTGCAGGTGGCACGGGAGCGGACGGTATCGGGGCTGCAACAGCCCCTGAGCGATGCGGAGTTCATGCGGCGGTACAGCCAGCCGAGGAACTACGGCTTCAACACGGCGGTAGGCAGCGGGTACGCTATGGGGAAGAACACGATACGGGCGTGCATCCACGGAGATCAGACGATTATGGACGGACAGACGGTGAAGCTCAGGCTGCTCGAACCGCTGCAAGCGGGAAACCTTGTGATTCCGCAGAACACGCTCGTTGCGGGTACGGGAAAGGTACAGGGAGAACGGCTGGATATTGTGGTGTCGTCCATCGAATATCGGGGGAACTTGCTGCCCGTGGAGCTGGCGGTGTATGACAGTGACGGGCAGAAAGGCTTGTCTGTCTCTTCATCACTGGAACAGGAAGCGGCAAAGGAGGCGATGGCGAACATCGGCGGCGGGCTGGGAACGAGCATCTCGTTCGCACGGAGCGCCGGGCAACAGGTGGCGATGGACATCACCCGTGGGCTGATGCAGGGCGGCAGCCAGTACCTCGCCAAGAAGTTCCGCACGGTAAAGGTGCACCTGAAAGCGGGTGATCCGCTGATGCTATACGCCAAACAACAATAAATCAACAGATTATAAAACCATTAAAAAGTAAAGACAATGAAAAAGATTTTTGGATGGGTCGCCCTGCTTGTGGGCATGGTGACGGGTGCGAACGCACAAGTGAATGATACGATACAGCGGACCACGGGCAACGACCTGTATCAGGGGATTACACGGAAGCTACCCTACCGGCAGATGGTGACGCCCCACGGGGTGCAGGTGACGTTCGCCAAGACGGTGCATATCATCTTCCCCTCGGCGGTGCGGTACGTGGATTTGGGAAGCGACCGGATCATCGCCGGGAAAGCGGACGGTGCGGAGAACGTGATCCGGGTGAAGGCGACGACCGAGGGGTTTCCGGGGGAAACGAACTTTTCCGTCATCTGCGAGGACGGGAGCTTCTATTCGTTCAATGCCCGGTATGCGCATGAGCCGGAGATGCTGAACATCGAGATGAAGGATTTTTTGGAGAACGGGAACACGACGGACTTTTCGCATACCCGCATGAACATCCATTTCCGTGAGCTGGCGGGCGAAAGCCCGCTCTTGGTGAAGCTGATCATGCAGAGCATCTACAAGGAGGACAGGCGGGAGATCCGGCACTTGGGCTGCAAACGCTTCGGGGTGCAGTTCCTCCTGAAATCCGTCCACTCGCACAACGGGCTGTTCTATTTCCACACGGAAACGAGGAACAGGTCGAACGTGGCTTTCCGGACGGACTTTATCCGGTTCAAGATCGTGGACAAGAAAGTGCCGAAGCGCACCGCCATTCAGGAACGGGTGATCGATCCGGTGCGCAGCTACAACGAGGTGCTGGTGACGGAGGGGAAAAGCGACGTGTGCACGGTATATGCCGTCCCGCAGTTCACCATACCGGACGACAAGCTGCTGGTCATCGATCTGTTCGAGAAGGACGGCGGCAGGCACCAGACCATCCGGGTGGAGAACGCCGACCTCGTGGCGGCAAGACAGATTAACGAACTGAAAATCAAATAAGCGATGAAAAGGTTACTGTTCATTATCCTGCTCTTCGGGGTGTGCCTGACTTTCAACCGGGCACACGCCCAACGGTGCCTGCCCGGAATGAGGGGCATACAGCTCACGGGCGGGCTGTCGGACAACATGCGCTGGAAAAACGGCGACGGCTTCGGCTACCACGCCGGGATAGCGGTGAGCACCTACACGAAGAACGCCCACCATTGGGTGGTCGGTGCGGAATACTTGGAGAAGCGGTACGGCTACCGGGACTGCCTCTATCCGGCGAGCCAGTTCACGGGCGAGGGCGGCTATTACCTGAACTTCCTGTCAGACCGGAAGAAGATGTTCTTCGCCGCACTGGGGCTGTCCGCCCTTGCCGGGTACGAGACGGTGAACTGGGGCGAGAGCCTGCTGCCGGACGGCTCCCGGCTCACGGATGAGGACAATTTCATCTACGGGGGTGCGCTGACGCTGGAGCTGTCCGCCTACGTGACGGACAAGATTGTCTTGCTGGTAAACGGTCGCCAAAGGGTGCTGTTCGGCGGCGACTGCGGGAAATTCCACACGCAGGTCGGCGTGGGAATACGTTTTATGATTCGATAACTGCTATATAATATAATAATGTATATATGAGGACAATGATTTATAAAATACTCACGGGCTGCTACATCGTGGCCGCCCTCGTGCTGGTCGCAGCCTGTAATGACGGGCTGGACATTCAGACGAAATACCCGTTCACGGTGGAGACGATGCCCGTCCCGAAGGAGCTGAAAGTGAACGAGACGGCGGAGATACGGTGCGAGCTGAAACGGGAAGGACGCTGGGAGGACACCCGGTACACGATCCGCTGGTTCCTCTTCGACGGGGAAGGCACGCTCAAACTGGACGACGGCACGGCGTTGCTGCCCAATGACCGCTACCCGCTGGAGAAAGAGACGTTCCGGCTCTATTACACCCCGCTGTCGGACGAACAGAGCGGCTTCACCGTCTGGGTGGAGGACTCGGACGGTCAGGCGGTCGAGCTGGAATACGACTTCAATGCGGACAACGACAAGGAGGACGCGGATGGAAGTGGAACTGGGAAAGAGTGAAGTGCCGGCTTTGGCGGAACTGAAAGACCTGTGCCGGCACGAGTGCACCGCAGAGCGGTACGCCGATACCGTCAGGGAGTTCGGATGGTCGCTGGAGTATGTGCTGGAGGACATGAAAACCCCGGAGATGTGCCGCCGTGCGCTGGAAGCGAGTGCGGAACTCGGTTACGGGCATCTGGCATTGCTGCACCATATCCCGTTCGCAGAGGTCTGCATGGAAGCCATACGGGACTGGTACGGCGAGGGCAGAGCCGATCTTTACGAGGTGGCTTCGGCAATCCGACCGGAGGTGTTCGACGGGAAGATGGCGGACTTTCTGGTGGCGGAGGACGGCAGGTACCTGTCCCTGTTGCTCGTCCACCTGCAAACGCCGGAGCTGTGGCGGAGATGCGCCGAACATAACTGGATGTCATTCGTGATGATTCCGTGGAGGGAACGGTTGCTGGAAGCGTGCCTGACGGCGTACCTGAACTATCCCGGGATGATCCATGCCCATCCCCATGTCGTGCCGCAACCGGTGGACAGCTATTGCAACGTGTACTCGCTGTGCCGCCTGATGGAGCAGATGACGGGCGGGAAATTCACCTGCGGGCAGATGGCGGACTTCTACGGGGGAAAGCCGATGGCGGTCAAGTGCATCGAGGTGCCCGATGGTTTCCTGAAAGACCGTGAGGTGACTTTCGACCGGCAGAAAGAGACGTTCCGCATCGCCCCTCTCAGCCAGCGGTAGGAGCAGAGGCAGCAGGAACAGCAAGAGCCGGAACGGAACGACGCACCCAAGAGGCGCAACGGAATGAAAATATGAGACAACCTATCTAAAAAAACAGAAACATGGAACAAGAAGAAAGAATGTATCAGGTGCCTCTGGATATGATATGCAGGTACGACCGCACGGCGGAGGTGTGCCGTGCCGCCGTTGAAGAGGACGGCTGGCAGCTGGAGAATGTGCCCGAAGAGATGAAGACACCGGAACTGTGCCGGAAGGCGCTGGAAACGGAAGCGGGATTCGGGAACGACTTCC
>OGDU01001290.1_pt1 | contig 20671 bp, 17 predicted proteins | sample 1570371 | NCBI WGS metagenome assembly OGDU01 (sample SAMEA2581977, study PRJEB24529) | metagenome | biome: Human gut stool | place: China | collected 2011
CGGAGGAGCTGCTCGCGGGCGTCGATTTCCACGGCCGCAAGGTGCGGCTCATCGGCCTCACGGTGGGCAACACGCCCGAAGCCTGTGCCGACTGCGTGCAGTTGCGCTTCGACTTCGGCGAGGAGTGACCGTTTCGTCGGCGCTCGGCGAAGTATTGTCTCGAAAACTTTTTCGCTGTATTTGTCCCCGTATCGAACTGATTATTCGGGAGTGCTGTTGCTCTCGCTTTTGCTCGGGCTTTGTCCCTGCGAAAAGGAGGAGAACGTAGGCGAGGTGATTCCTCCCGCCGATCAGGGTCAGTCGACCGTCGTCTGCACGAAGAGCCGAGCTCGTATTGGAAGGGGGCAGCGACCGGCTGCGCTGGCCTTACGTGTCGGGCACCGTGCGGCTTTACCTGCCCGACGAGGTCGAGGAGTGGATGCTCGTGCAGGCCGACGGGCGGCGATCGACGTGACGCCCGACGGCCGTTTTCCCGACATCCGCCTGCGTGCGGCCGGCGACGCCGGACCGATCCGGGGTTGCATCCGGGTGCGGTCGGGGCGTGCATGCGCACCGGTCTTCGTCGGGAGTGAACCCTGAGAGCGAGTCGCTGCCGGCAGGCGGTCGTTTTTTGCCGGCGATTTTTTTCCTTTTTCGGTGAAATGTCGTAATTTTGCACCACTGTTGAAGATAATAACGAAAAGATAACTGTCATGGGACGAGCATTTGAGTACCGCAAGGCGCGCAAACTGAAACGGTGGGGCAACATGGCCCGCACTTTTACCAAAATCGGCAAGGAGATCGAAATCGCCGTCAAGTCCGGCGGCCCCGATCCGACGGCCAACGTCCGCTTGCGTATTCTGATCCAGAACGCCAAGGCCGAGAACATGCCCAAGGAGAATGTCGAGCGGGCGATCAAACGCGCCATCTCGAAGGATACGTCCGACTACAAGGAGGTGGTCTACGAGGGATACGGCCCTCACGGCATCGCTTTCCTGGTGGAGACCGCCACGGACAACACCAACCGCACGGTGGCCAGCATGCGCATGTATTTCAACAAGTGCGGCGGTGCGCTGGGCACGTCGGGCAGCGTGGCTTTCATGTTCGAGCACAAGTGCTCGTTCAAGTTCCGCGTACCGGCCGGCACCGATTTCGAGGAGCTGGAGCTGAACATGATCGATACGGGGGTGGACGATTTCTGTCCCGAGGACGAGACGACGGTCACGGTCGAAGCACCCTACGAACAGTTCGGTACGATCCAGAAATGGTTGGAGGACAATGGTTTCGAGATCGTATCGGGCGAATCGCTGCGGGGGCCTACCGACACCAAGGAGCTGGACGCCGAGGGGCGCGAATCGATCGAGAAGCTGGTCGAGAAGCTCGAAGAGGACGACGACGTGGTGAACGTCTACCACAACATGAAGGAGGCCGACGAAGAGTAGCGGCCGCTCTCAACGGATTTTACGGGCCGTCCTCCCTGCGGAAGGACGGCTTTTTCACCTCTAAATCAGACAACGGCATGAAAAAACTGTTTCGTTTCGCGCTTTGCGCATTCGCTCTGCTGGCGGTGCTGACGCTGCGCGCGCAGTCCGAAGCACCCAACTTTCCGTTGCCCGTCCGGCCCGATACGCTCCGTATCCTGGGCGTGGGCAACAGTTTTACCGACGACGGCATGATGTACCTGCCCGAGCTGCTCGAAGCGGCCGGCATCCGCAACGTCGTGCTGGGACGGCTCTATTACCCGGGCTGTTCGCTGCGGCAGCATTGCGAGTTCGATGCCGCCGACGCACCGAAATATACCTATTATAAGTCGGAGCGCAACCGCTGGACGACGGTCTCCGAGGCGGCCACCCTGCGCGAAGCGGTCGGCGACGAGCGGTGGGATGTACTCGTCGTGCAGCAATCCTCGGCTTATTCGGGAATCTATACGTCTTATCATCCGTGGCTCGAACGACTTATCGAACGGGTGCGTTTCTACTGCCCCAATGCCGGCGCCTGCGTGGCGTGGCAGATGACTTGGGCCTACGGCTCGGGCTCCGACCACGGTGCGTTCCCGAAGTACGACAACGATCCGCAGCAGATGTATGCGGCCGTCGTCGACGTCGCGCGGCGCGTGACGGAGGAGTGCGGGATCGAAACGGTGATTCCCACCGGTACGGCGATCCAGAACCTGCGGGCGGGCGAGTTCAACAATCCGCCGTCGGATTTCACGCGCGACGGCTACCATCTCGATTTCGGCTGCGGCCGTTATACGGCGGCCTGCACGTGGTTCCAGGCGCTCGTGGCGCCCTGTCTGCGCACCGATATCGGAGGCAATACGTTCCGTCCCGATCCGAAGGGACATACTCCAGTGACGGACGAGAGCGCCGCGGCCTGCCAGCAGGCTGCGCGAAAAGCCTGCGTGCGCCGTTTCTCGGTGTGGGAGTAAGTCGGGTTCGCCGGCGGCGAACGATAAGGGAGACGTGTCGTACGCACGTCTCCCTTTTTTCGTGTGTCGCCGCAACGGTTCTCAGAAGCGGATTTTCGCCCCGACGAACCAGCTGCGCGGCAGCGACGGCCCGTAGACGTAACCGGAATCGCGCTCCCAGCCCTGGTCGAAATCCGACTGGTAGGAGTCGAAGAGATTCTGCACGCCGGCGTTGAGTTGCAGGGTGAGCGTTCGGAGGATCGGGAATTCGTAGGCCAGTTTGACGTTCAGCGCGAAGAAGTCGGGCGTGGTGACTGCCACGTCGACCGGCGTGCCCGAACCTGCGGCGTGCTGGACGAGCATCTCTCCGGTGTAGGTGCCCGACAGCGAGATGTCGAACCGCTGCACGGGGACGAAGTTGGCCGTCAGGTAGCCGTACCAGTCGGGCGAACGGAACATGCGGCGTTCGTCGGGCGCGTCGTCGCTCCAATGCTGGGCGTGTTCGTAGCGGCTGCGCTGCCATGTGATGCCGGCCTGCAAGTCGAACCAGCGGGAGAAGGCCGCCTTCGCCTCGACGTTGACGCCTGCCACGGTCGCTCCGCCGCCGTTGTATCGTTCGAGCACCGTTTCGCCCTTTTCGTTGGGTTCGGGCAGGTAGCGCGTGGCGAAGATATGGTCGAGTGCGGTGTAGAAGCCTTCGACGAGCAGGTTGGTCTCCACGCTGCCGAAGGAGCGGTAGAGGTCGATCGAGGCGCTGAGGCTGTTCGAACGCTCCTCGCGCAGGTCGGGGTCGAGCTGCGTGACCACGCGTTCGCCGCCCACGAGGGCGATGTGCAGGTCTTCGTCGAAGGTCTGCGGTGCGCGGAAGCCGCCGGCGTAGTTCAGCCGCAGGTTGATCTGTTCGGTGGGGTTGTAGCGCAGGTTGATGCGCGGCGAGAAGATCACGTGGTCGACCATGTTGTGGTGATCGAACCGGCCGCCGAGCAGAAAACTCCATTTGCGGGCCTTCCACTCGTTCTGGATCACGCCGCTGAGGATGTGTACCTTCTGATTCGTGCGCATGTCGTAGCCGATCGTCACGTCGTCGATGTGGTCGTAGCTGTGCTCCACGCCGAGCGTCAGTTCGGAGGGGAGAAACAGCAGCCGTTCGAATCGTTGCAGGAACTGCGCGCCGCTGATGACCGTCAGTCCGTCGGTGCGGCCGTAGGCTTTGCGGGCGTTTTCGAGCTCTTCGTCGGTCGCGCCTTCGCCCGTGCCGCCGTAGTAACTCTTGCGTGTGGTCTGCTGCACGGCCGAGTAGACGCTCAGGTGGCGCGTGCGGTCGTCGCGCGAGAAGAGGTCGAAGGCCACCGACGCGCCGTTGATGTTGTGATCGGTCTGCTCGGTGATGTTGGCTTCGTGCGCCGGCAGGTCGAGCCGGTTTCCGCCGCGGCGGAACTCGTTGATGCCGTGGTATTCGAGCGTCAGCTTCGAGTGGTCGCCCGTGCGCAGGTAGGAGCGCATGCCGAACATCTGGTTGCGCAGGTTGGGCAGTTCGGTGTAGCCGTCGCCGTCGTGGTCGTAGCCCGAACGGTAGCGGTTCTGCCCGTAGACGTAGATGCCCGCCTTGCGGTTGTTGCTTACCAGCGAGGCGTTGATCGTCGTGTTGTTGTCGTAGGCGCCGCTGCATCCCACGGACATGAGCGTATGGCCGATCTCGGCCCAGTCGCGCAGCGGCTCCTTGGTGATGATGTTGATCGTGCCGCCGATGGCCGACGCGCCGAAGAGCGCCGATCCGCCGCCGCGGATCACCTCCACGCGCTCGATCATGTTGGCGGGAATCTGTTCGAGACCGTAGACGCCGTTGAGGGCCGAGAAGAGCGGCCGCGAGTCGAGCAGGATTTGCGAATAGTGGCCGTCCAGACCGTTGATGCGTACCTGCGCGAAGCCGCAGTTCTGACATCCGTCCTCGACGCGCACGCCCGGCTGGAAACTCAGACCGTCGGCCAGCGTGGCGGCGTTTGTTCGTTCGAACAGCTTGCTGTTGAGAATGTTGACCAGCGACGGCGTCTCCTTGCGGATGACCGAGTTGCGGTCGATCTCGACCACCACTTCGCCGACGTCGACGGCCTGCTCTTCCAGTTCGAAATTCAGTTCCGTGGTGGAGTGGGCGCCGAGCGTGACGCTCCGTTCGGCGGATTTGTAGCCGACCGACTGCGCCACGACGGTGAGCGGTCGTCCTACCGGCAGGTTGCCCAGCAGGTAGTGGCCCGAGACGTCGGTCGTGGTGCCGATCGTCGTTCCCTTGACGGTGATGGTGATGAAGGGGAGGTGTTCGCCGCTGCGGCTGTCGACGACGTGGCCGATCAGGATGGCTTCGGTCTCCTTTTTGGCAGTGGAGTCTGCATATGCCGTAAAGCCGCCGAGCAGCAGGCCCAGCAGCAGAATATATGATTTCATGCGATGGATTTGATGGATAAGGAATGTCCGGATACCGATCGCGGGATCGGTTGTACGGGCCGGATGCGTACATCCGGCGTCGGAATGTCAGACCGCGGCGGGAGGTGCGCGCAGGCCGTACCCGTGGAGGACGGGCGAAGAGCCTCCGGCGAGATAGCATCGGTAGAGACGCTCTTCGAAGAGGGTGACGAGCGTCGGCAGGAAGGACTCCGCCTCGGTGCAGGCCGCCAGGTGGAAATGGCAGATCAGGCAGTACTCTTCGACGGTGGCGTCGCTGCCCGAAGCGGCGCATTCGGCCCGCGAAAGCGGGTCGTTGGCGTGCACGTCGAGCGCCTTGCCCACGTAAACGTTGGCGATGGCCAGCGCCATCATCGCGGCAAGCAGGATCTTATAGCCCGTTTTTCGTCTCATCGATTGTCTGAATCGACGGCAAAGGTAACAAAAAACGGCGATTAACGAACGAATTCGGAATTTATTCACCGGAAATCGTCTTCGAATCCGTTCGGTACGGGAGAGGCCGGGCCGGATTATCTTCTGCCGTCGCGCGGGCAGACCACGCGCAGCAGGCCGGGCAGGCAGCGCACGTCGAGCGGGAAGCGGGCGCCCCGCTGGCCGTCGACGTCGGTGGGTTCGTCGATGGGCGAGGAGATCTGCAACGTCGCTGCGCGCAGGTGCCGGACGCTGCGGGGATGGCCGCCGCAGAGGTAGCGTACCATGGCGAAGCAGGATACGAGGAAGTTGCGCTTTTCGAGCAGCAGGCAGTCGAATATTCCGTCGCGCACGCTCGACGTGTTGGCCAGCCGGAACCCGCCGGCCGTTTCGCCGTTGAAGACGAGTGCCATGAGTGCGTTGAAATCGAACTCCCCGTTCTCGGTGCGCACATGCAGCGGAATGGCGTGCATATGGCGCAGCTCCTTGATGCCCTCCACGATATAAGCCAGCTTGCCCAGACGGTGCTTGCGTTCGTCGGGCGTGCGCTGCGAAGTGGTGGTGAAGATGCCGAACGAGAAGATGTTGACGAAATGCAGTCCGTTGACCACGCCGCAATCGAGCGCCTGCACCTCGCCCGTGACGATCTGTCGGGCCGCTTCGAGCGGGTTCTTGGCCATGCCGACGATGCCGGCGAAATCGTTGGCCGTGCCTGCGGGGATGATGCCCAGTTCGAGCGACAGCCCCCGTTCGCGCATCCGGTTGACGACGTAATTGACCGTGCCGTCGCCGCCGGCGGCGACGACCATCCGGATGTCGGGATGCGCGTCGAACGGGTTGCGTCCGAAGTCGATCTTTTCGGGCGTGAGTTCCCACCCGTTTTCGGAGAAGATGTCCACGATGCCCCCGACGTTGCGGGCGATGCGGCCGCGTCCTGCGGCGGGATTGTAGAGAAAGAGCGCTTTTTGCATGGATAGGTTAACGTTTCAACAGTTTTTCGAGGGCCGGCGAAGCCCATGTTTCGTAATCGTCGGGGGATTCGTCGCGCTGTCGCCCGTCGGCCTTCTCGGTAGCGAAGATGAAGTAGGCCATCACCCCTTCGCGTTCCAGTTCGCGGGCCTTCGCCACGGCGCGTTCCGAGCCGAGCGACATGAACATCGTCCCCAGCGCGTCGGCGCGTGCGGCATTGTCGCAGAAGACCGTGGCCGAGAGCAGCCGCGAGACGGCGCTCCGGCCTGTGACGGGGTCGATCGTGTGTGCGATCTTGCGGCCGTCGGGGGTATAGTAGAAGCGGCGGTAGTTGCCCGAAGTGGTGTAGCTGATGTCGGTCACCTCCGCGATACGTTGCAGATCCCGGTCCGAGAAATTGTTGTCGTAAGGGGTTTCGATGCCGATGCGCCATTTTCCGCCCTGCTCGTTCACACCCCGGCAGCGGCCGCTGCCGGCGATCGTCACCAGGTAGTTCTCCGAGCCGTTTCGTTCGAGCATGCGGGCGATCAGGTCGACCATGTAGCCCTTGCCGATCGAGTTGAAGTCGAGCTGGATGCGCGGATCGTCCTTGACGAGCCGGTTCCCTTCGATGCGGATTTTGCGGTAGCCCACCAGCGGCAGGATCGAATCGATGTTCGGTGTTTTCTGTCCCTCTTTTCCGGCGAAACCCCACGCTTCGACGAGCGGTTTGACGGTGATGTCGTACATGCCGTCGCTCAGACGGCTCACGGAGTCGGCGGCCAGAATGTTGTAGATCAGGTGGCTGTCGAGCGAGTCGCTCTCGCCGCGGTTGATGCGGCTCAGCAGCGACGTCTCGTCGAAGATCGACATCGAATGTTTCATCTCTTCGTCGAGCGCCATGACTTCGGTGTAGATTTCGTCGGCCGGCAGGGTCGTCCGGGCTTTGATGCGGAAGGTCGTTCCGAGTACGGAACCCTCGACCGTGACGTAGTGCGTCGACGGGCGGCAGCCGGCCACGCAGAGCAGCGCTGCGAGGAGCAGGACGAGGCGGTATGCGGAGAATTTCATCGTATGGAAAAGTTGAATCCGCGACAAAGATACGGATAAGTGAGAGCAATGTCAAATTTATTTGAACATTGCCGAACGGGAGTGTCTTCGACGAAGTCAAAGATACGGATAAGCGAGGGCAAAAGCAAACTCGTTTGCATTTTGCCGGGCGGGAGTATCCAAGGCGCAAGCCGAATATGGCGAATTTCGCGGGAATCGACGCACGAAGCGCGGGCGGAGTATGCTTTTTTTCGGCCAAACAATTGGTTTCTAAATAAATTTAGTGTACCTTTGCGCCACGCTCTGGCGTGATTTCATAGTAAGGGGAATGCGTCGTAGAGTGGAACGAATAAATCTTTCAAAATGGCTTATTTAACAGCAGAAAAAAAGCAGGAGCTTTTCGGTCAGTACGGAAAGTCCAACACCGACACGGGTTCGCCTGAGAGCCAGATCGCGTTGTTCTCTTACCGTATCAGCCACCTTACGGAGCACATGAAGAGCAACCGTCACGACTTCGGTACGCAGCGCGCGCTGCTGCGTCTGGTCGGCAAGCGCCGCCAGTTGCTCGAGTACCTCAAGGAGATCGACATCGAGCGCTATCGCGCCATCATCAAGACGCTCAATCTCCGTAAATAGTACGGGTGCCGGAAAATGGGGCAGTCACTGCGGGTGGCCGCTCCATTTTGCATGAAAATTCAAGATTCGAAGTATATTATTTGACGTTATGGAAGAAAAGAAGCTGTACAACGCCGTTCAGAAGTTCATCACGCTCGCCGACGGACGCGAGATCATGATCGAGACCGGCAAACTGGCCAAGCAGGCCGACGGCTCGGTTGTCGTGAAACAGGGCGATACGATGCTCCTTGCGACGGTCGTGGCCGCCAAAGATGCAAAACCCGACACGGACTTCATGCCGTTGCAGGTGGAATACAAGGAGAAATACGCCGCATGCGGCCGCTATCCGGGCGGTTTCATGAAGCGTGAGGGCAAGGCCAACGACAGCGAGGTGCTCGTAGCGCGTCTGATCGACCGTGCGCTGCGCCCGCTCTTCCCGTCGGACTACCACGCCGAGGTCTACGTGACGGTCAACCTCATCTCGGCCGACAAGGACATCCAGCCCGACGCGCTGGCCGGTCTGGCCGCCTCGGCCGCACTGGCCGTGTCGGACATCCCCTTCGGCGGCCCGATTTCGGAGGTGCGCGTGGCGCGCATCAACGGCGAGTACTGCATCAACCCGACCTTCTCGCAGATGCCCGACGTCGACCTGGACATCATGGTCGGCGGTACGATCGACAACATCCTGATGGTCGAGGGCGAGATGAAAGAGGTTTCGGAGGAGGTGATGCTCGGAGCGATCAAGTTCGCGCACGAGGAGATCAAGAAGCACTGCGCCGTACAGATCGAACTTTCGAAGGAGCTGGGCAAGGACGTGAAGCGTACCTACTGCCACGAGGTCAATGACGAGGAGCTCAAACAGACGATCATCGCCGAACTCTACGACAAGGCCTACGCCATCGCCACGAGCGGCACGATGAAGCACGAGCGCGAGGATATGTTCAATGCATTGGAGGCCGAGTTCGCCGCCCGCTACACGGAGGAGGAGCTGGTGGAGAAGGCCCCGCTCATCCACCGCTATTTCCACGACTACGTGCAGAAGAAGGCGATGCGCAACATGATTCTCGACGAGGGCAAGCGTCTCGACGGCCGTCGCACGGACGAGATCCGTCCGATCTGGTGCGAGACCGACTACCTGCCCGCAGCCCATGGTTCGGGCCTCTTCACACGAGGCGAGACGCAGGCGCTGGCCACCGTTACGCTCGGCACGAAGATGGACGAGAAGGTCAAGGACGAGGTGCTCGTGCAGGGTACCGAGCAGTTCGTGCTCCACTATAATTTCCCGCCCTTCTCGACGGGCGAGGCGAAGGCCGCCCGCGGTCTGAGCCGTCGTGAGATCGGCCACGGCCACCTGGCATGGCGCGCCCTCAAACCGATGATTCCGCTGGGCGAGGAGAATCCCTACGCCGTGCGCGTCGTGTCGGACATTCTGGAATCGAACGGTTCGTCGTCGATGGCCACCGTTTGCGCCGGTACGCTGGCCCTCATGGACGCCGGCGTGAAACTGCGCAAGCCCGTGTCGGGCATCGCCATGGGTCTGATCTCGGATTCCGAGAGCGGCAAGTGGGCCGTGCTGTCGGACATCCTGGGCGACGAGGATCATCTGGGCGACATGGACTTCAAGGTGACGGGTACCCGCGACGGTATCACCGCCACGCAAATGGATATCAAGGTCGACGGCCTCTCCTACGAGGTGCTGGCCGCCGCGTTGGAGCAGGCGCGCAAGGGGCGTCTGCATATTCTGGACATCCTGACCGACTGCATCGCCGCGCCGCGCGCCGACTACAAGCCGTTCGTGCCGCGTCTGGTGCAGATCCACATCCCGAAGGATTCGATCGGCGCCGTGATCGGCCCGGGCGGAAAGGTGATCCAGGAGATTCAGAAGCAGACCGGTACCACCATTACCATTACGGAGGACGATCAGAAGGGTATCGTCGACGTCTTCGGTGTGGAGAAATCGGCGATCGACGCTGCGTTGCAGCGTATCAAGGAGATCGTTGCCGTGCCCGAAATCGGCGAGACCTACCACGGTAAGATCAAGTCGATCGTGCCGTTCGGCGCGTTCGTCGAGATCATGCCCGGCAAGGAGGCGCTGCTCCATATCTCGGAGATCGACTGGAAACGGTTCGAGACGATGGAGGAGAGCGGCCTGAAAGAGGGCGAGATGATCGACGTGAAACTCATCGGCGTCGACGAGAAGACCGGCAAGCTGAAACTCTCGCACCGCGCGCTTCTTCCGAAGCCCGAAGGATATGTCGAGCGTGAACGCCGTCCGCGGGGCGACCGCGAGCGTCGCCGCGACGACCGGCACCGCGACTGATCCGTCGGATGCGTTCCGACGCGAAATAGACGGCGTTTTCGTGCGCCGGCGATCGAAAACCGCTTCGAACGAAAGTTCGAGGTGGTTTTTTTACGGAAAAAGTTGCATAATCTGCATGGGTTTTATATATTTGCATGTATTCTGCTGCAAACGGCCTCGGGAATGGGGTGCGTGGAGCGGAGGCAAACGGAAAGAGACGAAATCAATGCATAACAATTTTTAATAACTAATTAATTATGAAGAACTTAGTAAAAATTAGCTTGGTTCTTGCCGCAGCTGCCTTGACCTTATCGGGTTGCAACTGTTTCAAGAAGATGGGTAAGAAACAGGATGAGGTTACTTACTCGTGCACACCGAAGGTGCTGACGCTCAACAACGGCGTCGTGAGCGCCGACATTACGGTGAACTTCCCGGCAGCTTATTTCAACAAGAAAGCTACGTTGCGTCTGACGCCGGTGATCGTGTTCGAGGGCGGCGAAGTGGCCGGTACTCCGAAATACGTCCAGGGCGAGAAGGTGAATGACAACTATACCGTTATTTCGGCCGACAACGGCGGTACCTACACGCAGCATGTCGAATTCCCCTACGACGACCGTATGGAGCAGAGCGAGTTGCGCGTTTTGATCGAGAGCAAGTGCAACGGCGCCAGCGAGTACGTGATGTTCAACGCCGCTACGGGCAAACCCGTGACGAAGGAGGAAGCGGCCGTGCTGGCCAATCCGAAGTCGGCCGAGGCCATGGCGCTGCGCGCTCAGTGCGGCGTGTTCATCGCCGAGGGCGTCAACACGATGCAGAAGGATTTCAACTTCGGCGACGCTGCCGCTACGGCTGCCAACAACTACAAGCGTACGACGAATCAGGTAGACAAGGCCGAGATCCTCTACAAGATCAACAGCTCGGTGGTGAACCAGAAGGCGCTCAAAGAGAACGAACAGCTCTCCGAGTTCGAGAAAACCGCTGTGGCCAACAAGGAGAACGACCGCATCGCGCAGAGCCTCTATGTGAACGGCTACGCTTCGCCCGACGGTCCTGAGAAGTTCAACGACAAGCTGGCCAGCGCACGTAGCGAGACCGGTCGCAAGGCCGTCGAGAAGATCCTGGCCGAGTACGGTTTCAATATCGACGCTGCCGGTTACGGCGAGGACTGGGAAGGTTTCAAGGAGATGGTCGAGAAGTCGAACATCCAGGACAAGGATCTGATTCTTCAGGTGCTGAGCATGTACGATTCGTCGGCCGAGCGCGAGAACCAGATCAAGAACATGTCGTCGGTTTACGGCGAACTCAAAGAGGACGTGCTGCCGAAACTGCGCCGCGCCCAGCTGGTCAACAACATGGAGATCACCGGTAAGAGCGACGCCGAGATGCAGGCGCTGGTCAACAGCGGCAAGCTCGATGAGCTGAACAACGAGGAACTGCTCCACGTCGCCACGCTGATTGAGGATAATGCCGTGAAGGCGAAGGTGCTGGAGTACGCCGCCAAGAAGTACGACGATTCGCGCGCCTACACCAACCTCGGTGCCGCCTATCTCCAAATGGGCGACGCCGACAAGGCGCTGGCCGCATTGACGCAGGCCGTGAAGCTCGGCGGCAACACGCAGGAGCTGAACTCGAATCTGGCACTGGCCAACCTGGCTGCCGGTAACGTGGACGAGGCGAAGAAATACGCCGCTGCCGCAGACGCTCAGACCAAGAGCCTGATCGCTGCCGCTCAGGGCCAGTACGGCGACGCCGCTGCCAAGCTCAAAGGCTACAACGCTGCCGTGGCTGCCGTGATGAACAACGACCTGTCGGCTGCCAAGAAGGCGCTGGCCGGCGAGAACTCGGCCGATGCGGATTACCTGCGCGCCGTGATCGCAACCAAGGAGGGCGATATGAAGACTGCCGGCGCCCAGTTGAAGGCTGCCGTCGCCAAGGATTCCGCCCTGGTGAAGAAGGCGTCGAAGGATGTCAACCTCAAGCCCCTGTTCAAGAGCGGTTTCAAGTTCTGAGAATACGCTGCTCTCCGATAAGCGGGGATGTACGGATTACGAATTCCGGGTTCGGTTCGAGCCCGGAATTTTTTTGATATTTTGGTCGGAATTCTGCGTGTGTAGCGGAAAAATGGTTATATTTGTATAGTAGAGAAAACTGTCTTGTTATGGAGTACGCAAATCATCTATCGGAATATGCTCCGGCCCCGAGCGAAGCGCAGGTGGCCGAAGAGGTCGCACGCATTCGGGCAGCCGCGAAGGGATACGAAACGGACGAGGTTTACAGGCTTTGCTATTCGGCCATCGACCTGACGACCCTTTCGTGCAGCGATTCGGTGGAGTCGGTGACGGCTTTTGCACGGAAGGCCGTGGAGTTCTATACGAATTATCCCGCGATCGCCAATGTCGCGTCCATCTGCATCTATCCGCCGTTCGTCGAAACGGTCGGGCTCGCCGTGGACGATACGCCGATGCGCATTACGAGCGTCGCGGGCGGATTTCCTTCGTCGCAGACCTTTCTGGAAGTGAAGATGCTTGAAACGGCGATGGCCGTCGAGAACGGAGCCGACGAGATCGACATCGTTATCAACGTCGGCAAGATGCTCGAAGGACATTACGACGAGGTGGCCAACGAAGTAGAAGTGTTGCGCGGTGAGGCCGGCGAAGACGTGGTGTTGAAGGTGATTCTGGAAACGGGTGCGTTGAAGACGCCCGAGCTGATCCGCCGCGCCGCGTTGTTGGCGATGTTCGCCGGCGCCGATTTCGTCAAGACGTCGACGGGCAAGATCGACGTGGCGGCGACTCCCGAAGCGGCGGTGGTGATGTGCCGTGCCATTCGGGACTACTACGACAAGACGGGCCGCATGGTCGGCTTCAAGCCTGCCGGCGGCGTACGTTCGGCGGCCGACGCGGTGCTCTACTATACGGTCGTTCGGGAGATTCTGGGCGAGCGGTGGCTCACGCCGCAGTTCTTCCGTATCGGTGCGTCGTCGGTAGCCAACGCCCTGTTGTCGGCGATCGTCGGCGAGCCGGTCAAATACTATTAGCCTTTCCTTCCCGCGGGGCAGGGTTTCGGTGCATTTTCGTGCGCCTTTTCTCGCTTCGGCATAGCTCGGACAAGTTCCACTCTGCACTCGGTTTAACGAAAGGGTTCGCTTTGTTGCGGACGGTGCTTTGTGGAGGGGGATGACGATAGCGGCGGCAGATGTACTATCTGCCGCCGCTTTTTTGGGACGGGAACCGAACTCGCATTCCTCCGAAGAGAGCGAAGCTGTGATGGAACTTCTCTTCGTTTGCACGGTATCTTCGCGGAACACGCCTTCATACGGGGATTGTCGTAAATACCTAAAAAACGGTATTGTACGTCGTCTCTCATTGCTGTAAATTCGTAATACGTTCATACGAGCTTTCAGTCTGACCTTTTAATTCGTATCGTTATGAAAAGTACAGCGATTTTTTTCGTGATTTTTGCGGGTTCCGTATTCTGCTCCTGTTCGAAGGCGGAAATTACTGCGACCCCCGTTTCGCAGACCCGGGCAGGGGATAATGAGGTTTCGCTTTTATTTACGAAGGATAATTTGAGCGAATCGCAGGCAATCGAATTCGCTACGCATTTTTTGAAAAAAACGCCGTTTTTTTATACATGGGATGTACTTCATTTTCTTCCTCGCGATTATATCCAGTATAACGAGCCTTTTGAGGTGTGGTATAGCGGATTTACGATTCATTTTCGCGGAATCGATGTCGGTATTGCCGGTCCCGTGACGGCAAACCGCGTGAAATTCGGCATATACGCGGGACAAGTCGTGACGGATGTGCAGATTTATTCGGCGGGGGAGAAACCCGAAATCGGAGAGGTCGTCTATGAGGAGCGGGACGGAAGAAAAGTTCCCGTCGGAAAGAGGTACCAATACGATACGAATTCCGAAGGCAGCGATTGTTGGATTCTTGTCCAATGGGAGAGTGTCCGCGATTTCGAAACGTGCATCGGATATTGAAAACCTGTCGAACCCATAATTGTCGGATCGAATGAATCGGAAACATTTTCTGCGAATCCTTTCTGCCGCTCTTCTTCCGGCGCTTCTGTCGGCTTGCGCGGCGCAGCGCCCTGAGCTCTATGCCATGCGTAACGGCGGCAGTCATCAACCGTTTTATTTTACGGATCGTTACGGCGAACTCGCCTTCCGCGAGTTTTACGACTGGGCCGGTCAGTTCGTCGGCGATCGTGCCGTCGTCGAACGGGACGGCAAATGGGGGTATATCGACCGGAGCGGCGAAACGGTCGTCCCGTTCCGGTACGATTGGGCCGGAAGTTTCGGCCAATACGGTTTCGACGAGGAGGTGGCGATGGTGAAGACGGGGATGGATCGGGATCGGATTCCCCTCTACACGCCGTGTCCCACGGCGTTGATCGATCGCGACGGCGAACGGATCACACCCGTCTACGGTTTCATGACCCCGATTGTTGGCGGGGTGTCGTTCGTCAACGACGGACGGAAGTTCCACGGCGTCGGGCGGGACCTGCTCGCTTCCGACGGGAAATGGGGCTGTGTCGATCGTCGGGGTCGGTTGGTCGTCGCCTGCGAGTACGAGCTGGCCTATCCCCTGTTCGATCGTTTCGCCTTCGTGCGTAAAGATGGAAAATGGGGCGTACTGGATCGACGCGGCCGGTTGATCGTTCCCTGCCGCTACGATGCGGGGTATTATCGAGCGGGAATTTATGTGCTCGACACGCTCTTCGATACGCAGGACACTCCGCCGACGGACGGTGTGAATCCCGCTGTGCGCGGCGAGTTCGAAGAGGGGCGCATCTACATGATCGCGGACGGGTGTGCGGAGGCGTTCGACATGAAGGGCCGGAAGATCGGAAAATAGCTGTCATGCCGGATGGATCGTTCGCCTCGACGTCGCTCTGCGATGGGGCGGTAGACGCCCGTGGCACCGCGGGGGAGAATCACTCTCCGAAAATCCGGTTGAGGGCTGCGGCCAATCGGTACGACGCCTTGCGGAGCTGCTGCTCGGCCAGCGGTGCGGCTTTTGCCATGAACTCCTCGCCCAGCGTGTCGCCCGGCGCTACCCAGTCGATCGAGGGGCGTACGTCGCGTGCGGCGTCTTCGAACCACTGGCGGTACGATCCTTCGGTCATCCGCCGGATTTCGCGCTTGGAGGCGTTGTCGAGGTAGTCGGCATAACGTTCGTAACTCCATCCCGGATGGATTCGGGCGATAACGCCCGAATCCCAGACGCTGTGCAGCGTTTTGGGTTTGCCGAAGAAGGTCACGTCGAACTTCCCTTCGTTGTGGGCGTCGGTGTACCGCACGTGTGCCGGACAGTGGAAATCGGCGACCATGTGTACGATACATTTTATATAGGTGAGTACCACCGAATCGTCCAGTTCACGGTAGTTCTTCAATGCTGCGGTCAGCGTCTCCGCTCCGGTCACGCCGTCGCGTCCCTTGCGGTATTTCTCCCGCACTTCGGCGGGGGAGTTGCACTCCGCGTCGGCGATCGAGGCGTGCCAGCCGCGGAAAGGTTCCTTGTAGCGCGGGTCGGCGGCCACTTCGTCCATGAAAACGGCGTATTCTGCGAGCGGCGTGCCGCCGGTGTATCGTTCGATAGCCGCTTTGGCCTTCGGGGTGAGGTGGCGTTGGGCTACTTCGGCGATCGCGCGATGGCCGACCGTTCCCCATGCCGCGCAGTCGGCGTGCAGGCCGAAGGTCAGCAGGAGCGAGAGAAGCAGAAAGGGCTTTTTCATCGGTTATAGGGATTGTAGTTGTCGATGTCGGTGCGTTGCTCGCGGAAGATGTTGAAACGCGCCAGCAGCGGATTGCGGCGGTCGAGCAGCCAGAATTCGACGAGCAGCAGCGCGAAGGCGACCGCGATGAGGTACTGGAACTGTTCGTTGTACTCTTCGAAACGGACGGTCGACAGTTCCGACTGCTCCATGTCGTTGATCGCGCGTACGATCTCGTCCAGCCCGATCGACTGCTTGGTGGCGCGGATGTAGGCCCCGCCGGTGATCCGGGCGATCTCCTGCAACATCTTCTCGTCGAGTTTCGAGACCACCATGTCGCCCTTTTCGTCCTTGATGAACTCCCCGCCGATCTCGATCGGGGCGCCTTCGGGCGTGCCGATGCCGATCGTGAAGATCCGGATACCCTGTTCGGCGGCCCGTTCGGCGGCCTGCATCACGTTGCCCTCGTGATCCTCGCCGTCGGTGATGAGGATGATGACGCGCGAATCGCCGCTGCCGCTCGAAAAGGACATCTCGGCCAGCGACAGCGCCTTGCCGATCGACGTTCCCTGCACGGAGGCCATCGAGGGCGAAATCCGTTTGGCGAAGGCTTTGGCCATGCGGTAGTCGGAGGTGATCGGCAGCTGTACGGTGGCGTCGCCTGCGAAGACGATCACCCCGACGCGATCCTGTTCCAGTCCGTCGAATAGCTTGTTGATCGCGTATTTCGTCCGTTCGAGGCGGTTGGGCTCGAAATCTTCGGCCAGCATCGAGTTGGAGATGTCCACCGCGAGCATCATCTCGATGCCCTCGCTCTTCTGTTCGCGCAGCTTCGAGCCGAACTGCGGTCGTGCGGCGGCGAGGATCACGAGGATGACGGCCGTCGTGAAGAGGATGAATTTCAGTTTCATGCGGCCCGTCGAGGCGTCGGGCATAAGCGTGGCTACCGTCGCCGGGTCTCCGAAGCGGGCCAGCCGCCGCCGGCGGTCGTAGAGCGCCCATGCGAAGAGGGCGACGAGTGCGGGCGCGGCCAGCAGCAGATAGAGGTATTCGGGATGTGCGAAGCGAAACATTACGGAATGCGTTTAAGAATCAGGGTGCGAATCAGAAATTCCGCGGCGAGCAGCGCCAGCGCCGCCAATACCCACCGCAGGTACTCTTCGGTGTAGGTCGTGAAGTCGGCTACCTCGACTTTGCTCTTTTCGAGGCGGTTGATCTCGTCGTAGATCGCGCGCAGCTTCTCGTTGTCCGTGGCGCGGAAGTAGCGGCCGCCGGTGGCGTCGGCGATCTCTTGGAGGGTCTTTTCGTCGATTTCGACCTTGGCCTGCACGAAGGTCATGTTGCCGAACATGTCGATCGCGGGCGTGGGGGCCGTGCCGCGCGATCCGACGCCGATCGTGTAGACCCGGATGCCCTGCTCCTTGGCGATTTCGGCCGCCATGACCGGAGCGATCTCGCCGCGGTTGTTCACGCCGTCGGTCAGCAGGATGATGACCTTCGATTTGGCATCGCTCTCGCGCAGGCGGTTGATGGCCGTCGCCAGTCCGTTGCCGATGGCCGTGCCGTCCTCGATCAACCCGCTGCGCACGCGCCCCAGCAACGTGAGCAGCGTCGACTGGTCGGCGGTCAGCGGGCTCTGCGTGAAGGCTTCGCCCGCGAAGACCACCAGTCCGATCCGGTCGCCGTAGCGGTCGGAGATGAACGATCCGGCCACCTCCTTGGCCGCTTCGAGGCGGTCGGGGCGGAAGTCGCGCGCCAGCATCGATCCCGATACGTCGAGCGCCAGCATGATGTCGATACCGTCGGTATTGGTGCGGGTGTTCTGTTCCGCCGACTGGGGGCGCGCCAATGCCACTACGAGCGTCGCCAGCGCCGCCATGCGCAGCACGAAGGGGGCATGGCGCAGGTAGTAGCGAACGGTACGCGGCGCTTTGAGCACGCCCGCCACCGACGAGATTCGCAACGCCGCTCCGCCCTTCCGCAATCGGTAGAGGTAATAGCCTGCCGCCGGCAGGAGCAGCGTGAGCAGCCACAGCAGATGTGGATTATGAAACGTCATTTCAATCGACAGTTAACGATAATCGGTAATCGGCGGTCGCCGGAGCCGTTCCGGCACGGGGCGGTACGACCGCTCCCGACGAATGGCTGCTTCTGCGTGCGGAACGCCGCCTGCGCCGATCCCCGTTTCTTGGTTCTTACGTGTTTTTACCAGTTTTTCTTCAACCGTACCACGGCGCCGGCCTTCTCTTTGAGCTTTTCCTGCGTCCTGTCCTCCTGCGCCTGGATGGCGTCGAGCATCCGCTCCTGTTCGGAAGGCGAAATGCCGGCCGGCTGGGGTCGGCCCTCGCCCTCCTGCTCCTTGTCGGGCTGGCCGTCCTGCTGCTGGTCGTCGCCTTGCCCGTCACCCTCCTGCGGATCGTTCTGACCCTCCTGCGGATTCTGCTGGTTCTGGCCGTTCTGCTGGTCCTGGTTTTGATCGTCCTTGTTATCTTTATTGTCCTTGTTATCTTTATTGTCCTTGTTGTCTTTGTTGTCCTGATTCTGCTGGTTCTGATCGTCGAGCAGTTTCTTGACGTAGGCGTAGTTGAACTTGGCCTGCGGATCGTCGGGGTTCAGGCGCAGCGAGTTCTTGTAGCTTTCGAGCGCTTCGGCGTATTTCTGCTGCCGGAACTGCGTGTTGCCCAGATTGTAGAAGGCCTGCGCACGATCGACGGGCGCTGCCAGCGAATCGGCGGCGGCCTGTTGCTGTACCTGTGCCGCCTGGTCGTACATCTCCTGCCGGTGAAGGGCGTTGCCCAGGTTGTACTGCGCTTCGAACGACGAGGGGTCGGCGCCCAGCGCACGCATGTAGCGTCCGGCGGCGTCCTGATAGTTGCCCTTTTCGTAGGCGCGGTTGCCCTTGCGCACCTGCCGGCGTTCGGGGTACTGCTGCGCCGCGGCGTCGACGGCCAGCAGCGCGAGAACGAGTAGGATGAAAATTCTACGCATGGCTGTCGTTTTTAGGCGTCAGGTCGAGCGGCTCCTCCGCTTCGGCCGAAGGTTGTTCCTCGACGGGTTTGGTCTCCTCGACGAAGTAGTAGGCCCACTGGTAAGCCTCTTCGTTGCGAGCGGCTTCGGGCGTCGCCTTGGCGAATTTCACCAGATCGGCTTCGCGCAGCAGCGCCGTGAGCTCCATGGCGCTCTTGCGGGGCAGGTCGAGCGGACGTACCGCATCGATGATCTCGTCGGAGGTCATCTCCAAGGCGCCGATGCCGTAACGCCCCGCCAGATAGCGGCGCAGGATGTCGGTCAGCCCCGAATAGTAGGCCTTGTGTTTGTTGTTCTGCCACAATTTCTGGTTGTGAAGCCCTTCGAGCGCGCGGATCGCCTCGACGTGGGGCGGTGCGGGCGGCGCGGGTTTGAAGAGGTCGCTCAGGTGTTTGCCGCGCTTGGACAGGTGATAACGCAGCGCGAAGAGCAGCGCCGCGAGGTTCAGCAGCAGGAACAACCCGCCGAAAAGGTATCCTGTGATCTCCTCGGCGCGCAGCGGCAGCGTCCGCTGCGGTTTGAGGTCGTAGATCGTCTGCTTGGCGGTGTCGATCTGGAACGTTCCCACGTCGAGCCGCAGCGAATCGGAGGTGTAGAGCGTGTCGACGATGTTCTTGTCGGCATAGAGCACGCCGGGACGCCCCAAATTGTAACGTCCTTCGGAGAAGGCCTGCATGACGTAGCGTTTGCGCAGCCGGAGCCGCCGGCCCTCCCGCGAGAGCGTGTCGACGGGCAGCGACTGCACCACTTCGAGCTTGTCGTCGTTTTCGTAGAGCGGGAATTCGGTCACCTGCACCTGGTCGCGCTCGACGTCGATTTCGAGCGTGAAGGTGTCGCCGATGCCGATGCTGTCGGGGACGATGCGCGCCTCGACTGTCGGGGTCTGGGCGGAGGCCGTCGCCGCAGCGAGCAGGGCGGCCGCGGCCGCTGTGAGGAATGCCGGTCGTTTCATCGTTGCTTGAAGAGTTTGATGAGTTCCACCACGTAGTCTTCGTCGGTCGAGATCGTCGCCGTGTCGATGCGGTTGTGTTTGAGCAGCGAGTCGATCGCCTCGCTGCGCTGCCGCCATGCGCGGGCGTAATGGTCGCGCACGGCCGCCGACGAAGTGTCGACCCAGACCTTGCGCCCCGTCTCGGCGTCCTGCAACTCGGCGATGCCCACGTCGGGCAGTTCGGCTTCGCGCGGATCGAAGACGCGGATCCCCACCAGGTCGTGTTTGCTGCCGGCGATTTTCAGGGCGTTGGCGAACTCCTCGCCGTCGCGTGCCGGATCGAGGAAATCCGAGAGCAGGAACGCCGTGCAGCGCTTCTTCATCACGGCCGTCAGGAAACGCACCGCCTCCGACAGCGCCGTGCCCGTCGACCGGGGCCGGAAGCCGATCAGCTCGCGGATAATCATCAGGATGTGGCTGCGCCCCTTCTTGGGCGGGATGTACTTCTCCACGCGGTCGGAGAAGAAGATGCAGCCCACCTTGTCGTTGTTCTGGGCGGCCGAGAAGGCCACGACGGCGGCGATTTCGGTCAGAATGTTCTTTTTGAGGAAGTGGGTCGACCCGAACATGCGCGAGGCCGAGACGTCGACCATGAGCATCATCGTCAGCTCGCGCTCCTCCTCGTAGACCTTGATGTGGGGCGAGCGCGAACGCGCCGTGACGTTCCAGTCGATGTCGCGCACGTCGTCGCCGGCACGGTACTCCCTCACTTCGGAAAACGACATGCCCCGTCCGCGGAAAGCCGTATGGTACTTTCCGGCGA
>OGDU01001309.1_pt1 | contig 20321 bp, 18 predicted proteins | sample 1570371 | NCBI WGS metagenome assembly OGDU01 (sample SAMEA2581977, study PRJEB24529) | metagenome | biome: Human gut stool | place: China | collected 2011
AGCTAAAGTGAGGTGAACAGATGAACGCAGGAAAAGTCATTCTCGGTGCGCTGACTATTATCGGTCTGCTGGCCGACATCATCGACGATGATTGAACACAAAAATACCGACTCATCAAGAGCCGGTATTTTTTGAGCGTGTCATTAGGCTATACCCATCTGAAACAACGGAAAACTATGTCAATAGGGTTGTTTTCGAAATTTTGAAATATGTAAAAACGTGAGGTGACCCTATTGCAATGAATGGAGGAACAGCTTTGAAAATAGGCTACATCCGCGTCAGCACCGAGGAGCAAAACACCGCCCGACAAGAAGTCCTGCTGCGTGAACTTGGTGTTGACGAGGTTTTCATCGAAAAGGCAAGCGGCAAAAACGCCGACCGCCCAGAGCTTACCCGCATGATGGAATACGTCCGGCGCGGTGACACGGTTATCGTAGAATCCATCAGCCGGTTCGCACGAAACACGCGCGACCTGCTTGATCTCGTGGAACGACTGACCGAAAAACATGTAGAGTTCGTCAGCCGCAAAGAGGCCATCGACACGACCACGCCCACCGGCAAGTTTATGCTCACCGTGTTCGCGGCAGTCGCAGAGTTGGAACGCGAGTACATCTTACAGCGCCAGCGCGAGGGCATCGCCATCGCCAAAGAGCAGGGCAAGTACACCGGCCGTAAGCCGATGCCTCTGCCGGACAACTTCGAGCGGGTGGTAGCTCGTTGGCGGGCAGGAGAGATTACCGCCGCGGAAGCCATGCGGCAGACCGGACTGAAGGCGAACACATTTTACCGAAGATGCAATCAACACTCATGAAATATTGGTGGGAAACGTGGGAACTCCCACTGTTCCCACCAATTTTATTCACTGAATACGTGCTCTGAGAGAAACCATTCAGCAGGGAAAAGGCTTTTGGCTTTTTCACGCAGGTTGGATCGGTAGCGTCCAAACACAGATTCCTTGAGAAAATACTCGACTACGAAGCGTTCACATTGACGGATATTCGGATCATTCAATGTGTCACCATCAGCGAAAACGTGGGAGGCATTAAAGTGCAGATTGTTTTCGGCAATCATACGATCCAATAGGTTGGTTTTCTGTTCGGGATTTGTGCTACAGTGCACATAAGCGGTGATATATGTTTCGGCATTGCCTTTGTCATCCATTAAGATTCTTAGGCAATCTGTCAAACGATATTTAGTAGGCATAATTGTGGCATCGTGAAGCAGCAATGCGGTAAGCGAATTCATAAGGGGCTTAGGAGCAAGACTTGGAACGGCCAGAGTAAGCCAAGCGGGTGTATTCATCAGGCAATGGTCGATATGGTAGTTTATCAGCCCGCCTAACTGATCGACACAATCCATGGTTTTTTCAATGACACTAAAGTCGTATGGCTTAGCTGGGATTGTCTTATAATGAGGAAAACGATTGTATTGCGTCAATGCATAGAACTGAAATTTAGTATACTCGGGATCAGCAGTAGGAAGCAAATCTAAGAGATGATCGAAAAGGATAATATTACATTTCGTTTTCATGGATTGTGTACCTTGCTGTCGAGTAGGAGAATCATCTTTTCTCATTTGCTTTGAAGGAGCAAGTCTGAATACAAGTTTCTTCAATTTACCACTGGCAAGCTTAGTAGTGAAAGTAGTGAACAAAATCCAAACCCACAGAGCTGCGTTATCAGCTACATTTGTATTTGAATTGTTTGCTATAATTGCATGAATCCATGGTATTGCGTTTTGATAAGCCTCTTGAGTATATAATTTGTAATCATGACAATATGCCATATCTATACATGCATTAAGATATGCGACAAATAGCCGTCCAAGCTTTTTCTCTAATTCGGTCACTTGCTCGACTTGAAAAGGGTTGTTGGATACTTCAAGGGTTTCCTGCAATGGGAGCTGAGGCCCTCGTGTTGTATAGGTTTTTCGACGTTCGATTGCTTCGTGAAGTATTTTCTCATGCTGCGTTTCCAAGCGCCATTCATTCCATAATTCGTTGGTGGGCATAAAGCCGTGCTCTTGAATGAATTCTGTTTTCTCTTGACCGAACAGTTGGACAGCTTCATGTACATTGAAGTATGCTGCAATCAAAGTAGGATACTCTGGCGGAGCCAAATGGCTGGAGTATTCGGGAAACAAGAAGGCACGGTCGCTGATTACTTGAATGAATTGTTCGCGTGTTACAGGAAGTTCAAGTATGTCATCGCAGAGTTGCTCCTTACTGTAAAATTGCCGGAACTGTGTGTATGGCATGCCCTCGTGAAAGGCTTGCCATGATTCCCACATCGCGGTTTTTGATTTATCTGATGTTATCGGCGTATACGGTGGTATTTCGTCAACCCGCCCCAGACGCGTTTCAAAAGCGTTTAGAACTGGAGAAGTAGTCTCGTTATCTATTAGATGAGTTATAAAATTGAGTGCCATGCGCTAGTCCTTTCGAAATGGATTAATTCAATTTTAGTTGATACTGTTCGAGTATATTGGGAGTTATGCGAATTTACACCGCATCGATTATGCGGTATTATAAGGACGTGATCACAGATTGGATAACCACCCAGGGCGCGCCCGCCATTATTAGAAAGGATCTGCCACCTATGATGAATGCTTTTCCCCCCAAGACCGAATTCCCCCTCGACCCCGCAGGCGCTGAGGACGTTCTCACCGCACCTACTTCTTTCGGTCCCTCCTTCCCATCTGAATTCCCCTTCGAGGACGAACCGCACAAGGGCAAGAAGAAGGGCAAGAAAGGCAAAAAGGCTCGCAAGAAGGCAGCCAAGCGTGCACGCAAGCGCGCGACAGAGCGCCAGATTGCCCTCGCAAACTACCGTTGCGGCTACCTTGCCGCCGAGAACGACATGCTGCGCAAGATGATCGCCTTGTCCGTGGGTGTCAAGCGTGGCTCGTTTAACGACAAGCTGGCTGCTGACGGTCTCAAATTGTTGCCGGGAGGCGACCGTTGATGAACTTCTCGATTGTAAGCAATAACTTGCTAAACGATGGTGAACTCATCACAAATTTTGTGCCGCGAATCCGCGGACTGTACTCTGCCGAACCCGAGGAGCCGCTCCGGCTGCTCCTCGAGGTGACGCGGGAAGGCGCACCGCCGCAGACTATTGTCTGGCCTGCAGAACAGCTGGACCGGTTGAACCTTGAAAAATTAATACCGGGTTGCATTTCGCGCGATGCACGTGGTCGGAGCACTAAAAACCTCGTAGCAACTTACCTGCGAATGCAGCTGTCACAAGGCAACCTTCCGCGCGGTCAATACTTGGACCAGACCGGCTGGCAGCAGATTGATGGACAGCACCGCTACTTCCCTGATCCGGCACCAGCAAACCGGCTGGCTGAACCACCAGTAGACGGTTCACCACCGTATCTAATCGCTAAGGAAACCTCGAGTTACCATCTATCTGTCGATCCAACGATGTCAGCAGAAACTGCAGTCGAACAGCTAATTGAGACGTTTTTGCCGAATCTCCAGGTATACCTGCCGGTGTGGGCGTATGCGTTGTTCTCGGTTTGCCGTTCGTTCTTACAGGACAGCGGCTTGCCGACGGCTTGTATTCTCTATATGATAGCAACGCAGGGTTTCGGCAAGACGGCAACAGCAAAGGCGCTTTGCCAGTTGTTCGATGATTCGGGCGGGTGCATGGCTGATGTCTACGACGCTGGCAGCACAATGTCCGCGATGGAGCGTGCGTTGATGACCACACGCGATCGCTCGGTGTTGCTGGATGATATTTACATCGGCACCAATAAGGCAAAGCAGCGCGAGCGTCTTGCGAGCGCGGCCGCATTACTGCGATTCGCAGCGAATGAGACCAAGCGCACCAAAACCCAAGGTTCCAAGAATGTTTCGGTTAGCTGTGCTGCTGGACTGGTCGTCACGGGTGAAATCCCGATGGAGGCATCCTCGGACGTAACCCGGTGCATCCTCGTGCGAATTCGTAAGAAATTAGCCGATCCCACTAATCCAGTTGATTTGGAGGCACTTCGTCATACCGCAGCCACGGCTATGCAGGGGTTTCTTGCATGGTTTGGCGAGCGCTATGAGGAATTCCGTTCTCGCATTAAAATCGAGATGGAGTCGCAGCTTGCCGCTGTGAAAAGCGCACCGAACGAGCGCGTGAAGACGTCGTTGTTCGAGCTGTACTGGCTGCTTTGTCGGTTCATTGACTATGCAGAGGAAGTCGGTGCAATCCCAGCAGTTGCAAAATGCAAGTTCGTTCAAGCAACGGCGTACTCATTGACTGAGGTCTGGCACAACATCACCGAGGAGCTGCGCCGCATCGAGAACCGCCCGAAAACCCTTCAGGAGGCAATCGTAAGCGGAGTACATCAACGCAAATTCTACGTATTCCAGTATAACGGCTGCCTTTGCGTGAGGCTTTCTGTGCTGACCGACTATCTGCAAAAGCTGTACCGCCGAAGTGACCTCAGCAAGCAATATGTCGCAGCGCTGCTCCGTCAGAACAACCTGCTGTCTGTAGATGCCAGCGGGAAGTCAACAAAGAAAATTAAGGGCAAGCGCTACCTGTGTATTCCGATTTCCAGACTGAAACCGGGTCCATATCAAGTGTAACGCTGCCGCGCAAATTATGCAAGAAAAAGGAGATTATTATCATGAAAACCCAAATCGCTATTACCAATTCCACTACTCTTAACGATCTTCCCGACGTTCTGACCGTTGCAACGCTTGCAGCGTATCTGCACACGACCCGTCAGAATATCTGCAAGATGCTGATCGCCGGAGAAATCCGCTCCGTCAAGGTTGGCCGCTCGTACCGCGTACCCAAGGTATTCCTGCAGGAGTTTTTGAAGGGTTCCTCGCAGCAGCCGGCCTGATCGACCGGGGTCCCCACCATGATCGAACATATTTCCGCAACAATTCGTGCAAAGGGCAGGATGTGGCACACCGTCCTGTCCTATGTGGAGGACGGAAAACGGATTGAAAAGTGGAAGACTACCGGCCTTCCGCTAGCAAACAACAAGCGTCGGGCACAGGAGATTGCAAATGAGCGTGCCTGTAAGTTCCGCAAGCTGGCTGAGGAGAAGAACCGCATGGAGGACTGGGGCCTCGACACCTCAGTGCCGGACATGCTGTTCTCCGACCTGATGCAGCAGTGGAAACTCCGCAAGGCACCGGCTATCTCCAAGTCTACGCTTGAGGGGTACGAGCACATTCTGCACTACGCAGACCCGTTCTTCCGCTCGCGAAATATCACCGTACAGCAGGTTACACCTACGCTCATTCAGCGTTATCTCGATTCCCTTCAGGAGGGGCGCACCAAGCCCCTCTCCGGGAATACGATCAAAAAGCACATCGTGCTGCTGAAAAGCGTGTTCAACGAGTCCATCAAGGACGGCACTCTGGTGTATAATCCGGTACGCCGCATTGCTCCGCCTAAAATCGTTCCGTATCAGGCGCAAACCTATTCGGCAAGCGAGCTGAACGAGCTGTTTGAGGCACTCCAAGGTTCCTCTATCGAGGATATTGTTCGCGTAACGGCGTTTTACGGATTGCGCCGCAGCGAGGTATGCGGACTGCGCTGGCAAGACGTTGATTTTGAGCAGAACACGATCTATATTCGTCATAAAGTGCTCGAAACCCGTATCAACGGCCAAAGCGAAGTCATGCAGACAAACGAACTGAAAACCGAATCCAGCCGACGTGCATTCGCACTTGTGCCGACCATTCGAGAGCTGCTGCTCAAGCGTCGGCAATGGACGGAGGAAAACCGCAGGCTCTGGGGCGATTGCTACGACCATACCTACGATGAATACATCTTTACACTGGCAGACGGCAGTTTGCTCACTCCCGAACGGGTCAGCGATCGTTTTCGCGGCTTTATCGAGCGGCACGGTTTCAAGAAAATCCGTTTTCACGATCTGCGCCACTCCTGTGCAACACTGCTGCTGCATGAGGGCTATACCCTGCAGGAAATTCAAGTGTATCTCGGTCACGCGACCTTTCAGACGACACTGCGTTATGCGCATCTGGATGCTGCCTCGAAAATCGCGGCATCGAACTGCATGGAGCATCTGCTTGGAAATGGTAAAAATAATGCGAACCAACAGGATATACTGCCAGACAGAAAACGCTCGAGTTCTTAATGGCTCGAGCGTTTGTTCCATAAAATGTTATCGGTTGATACTGCAAAATTTGACCGATTGTAATTGTAAAATATGACCGATTAGCATATAATAATAGCAAGATGTTGAGGTGAGTCAAATGAACCATTTAAACTATAAACCACGTACTATTGACGTAATAGTAGAGGAAAATCGATGCAGTGACTGAGCTGGCAGACGGTCAGTGGTGCGCTTTTGAGATCAAGCTCGGTGCAAATCAGATCGATACCGCCGCAGAAAATCTGCTTAAGATCAAGCGTCAGATTGAAGAAGATCCTCGCGGCAAGCCGCCTGCGGTGCTCTGCGTTCTGTGCGGTATGTCGAATGCCGCCTATCGGCGCGCCGATGGTGTTTTTGTTGTTCCAATCACGGCGCTGAAACCTTAACTAACCTCTCGAATAAGCACAAAATAAGCACCATTTTGGGTGCAAGCCTGCGAGAAATCTGCGAGAAGTCGGTCAAACCGACTGATTTCACAGTTATTCCCTATTTTCAAACACCTCTGAAAAGTTCAGAAAAATACCGATAATACAGCAAAAGCTCCTGCAATCCATCAAAAGATTACAGGAGCTTTCTGGTGCCGCCAGCCGGAATCGAACCGGCACGGGTTTAACTCCGGGGGATTTTAAGTCCCCTGCGTCTACCAGTTCCGCCATGGCGGCGTGTACTTATTATAACAGAACGGGCACGGTCTGTCAAACCGTGCCCGCTGCAAAAAACGATTTCACGCGGCGCCGCACGAGCTCCGCAAAGTGCCGGAGCTTTTCCTGTGCGATGCTGTCTCAGTTTTTATTAAATACGGATTTATCGAGCGCGCCGTCCTGATGTGCAACGATCGTGGTGCAGACCGCGTCGCCGGTAATGTTGACCGCAGTTCGCGCCATATCAAGAATACGGTCGATACCCATGATCAGGCCGATGCCGGCAACCGGCAGACCGACCGAATCGAATACCATCGCGAGCGTGATCAGGCCGACAGACGGAACGCCTGCGGTGCCGATGGAGGCGAGAGTCGCCGTCGCGATAACGGTCAGATAATCCGCCGGGGTCAGCGTAATGCCGAACGCCTGCGCGACGAATACGACTGCAACGCCCTGCATGATGGACGTACCGTCCATATTGATGGTCGCGCCGAGCGGAATGGTAAAGGACGAAATACGGCGGTTAACGCCGATCTTTTCCTCCAGCGTGTCGATGTTCATCGGGATGGTCGCGTTCGAAGTCGCGGTCGAGAACGCGAAGCCCATAACCGGAGCAAACTTCTTGAGGAAGCGCAGCGGATTGAGGCGCGTAAACAGCGCAAGCAGAATCTGGTATACGCCGCAGCACTGGATGAACAGCGCGAGCAGAACCGCGCCCATATACTTGAACATCGGAACCATCGCGGAGAAGCCGAGACCAGCGAACGTCTTTGCGATCAGGCAGAATACGCCGATCGGCGCCAGACGCATGACCATCATGGTCATCTCCATCATGATGTCGTTGCCCTGCTGGAAGAAGTTCGTGACGAGCTGGGTCTTATCCTGGAGCTTTGCGAGGATAATGCCGACGATGAGCGCGAACACGATGACCTGAAGCATTTCGCCGTTCGCAAGCGCACCGATCGGGTTCTTCGGGATTATATTGAGGATGGTCTCCGCGAAGCTGACCGACTGGCCGCCCTCGATGCCGGTCTCGACCTGCTGCACCTGCGACATATCCAGACCGATGCCCGGCCTGATGAGCAGGCCAATGCCGAGAGCGACCGCGACTGCCATCATGGTCGTCAGGATATAGAAGCCGATGATCTTGATGCCGACCTTGCCGAGGGTCTTGCTGTCGCCGATGGCGGTCGCGCCGCAGATCAGCGAGCAGAATACCAGCGGTACGACAAGCATCTGCATCAGACGGATGAAGCCCTGACCGATGACATAGAACACACCGTTTATCAATACATTCTGCACAAATTCCACGTCAGACGCGGCGACATGCAGCACAATACCCAGAATGGCGCCCACAATCAGCGCAATAAAGATCTGCGTCGTCAGACCGATTTTCTTTTTCTCTTTCGCTCCGCTCACTTGTGCGCACCTCCCTTTTTCGTGCTGAAATAGTCCGCAAGCGCGGTCTTCCAGTCCGGCATCTGATACAGACCGGTGATGCGCAGCATCATGTTGTCGAGCAGCGTAAAGCGCGGACGCAGCTCGGTGTTCTCCGCCGCGGAGATGACCGGGATATGATCCATGCCGTTCAGGCGCAGGATTTCGCGCGCCCACTCCGCGCGCGAGCACGAGCCGTCGCAGGAGGCATGATACAGGCCGAACTCACGGGTGTGCATCAGACACTCGATAAAGCCTGCCAGCGCGTCCGCAGAAGTCGGAGAGGAGATCTCGTCCTCCGGCAGCACGACCTTGCCGTCCTTTTTCGCGTTGTCGAGCACGCGGTCGACGAAATCATACGAACCAACGCCGTACAGCCACGAGGAGCGCACGATAACGTGCTTGTCGGTCAGCTCGCGAACGAGCTTCTCGCCGGCATACTTGCTCTTGCCGTACATGGTGGTCGGATGCGCGTCGTCGAACTCGCACAGCGCCGCGTCATCGTCGCCGCCGAATACGTCATCGGTCGAAATCTGGATGAGCTTCGCATCGATGCGGCGCGCCGCGACCGCAAGGTTTCTCGCACCGATGGCGTTGATCTTGTACGCTTCCTCAGGCTTTTCCTCGCAGGCGCGCACATCGGTCAGACCGGCGCAGTTGATGATAACGTCCGGGTGGTTGAGGTCGGCAAAGCGGCCGGCCTCGCGCGCGTCCTCGATCGGGACGTCGCGGTCGCTCGTGACGAGCTTATAGTCGGTGTTGCCGCTGAACCGGTGATAAAGCGCAGAACCGAGCCGTCCGCCCGCACCCGCGATCCATACTCGCGTGATACTCATAGTGCATCTCTCACTCTCATAGTTTTGTAAATACTGCTGCTTTCCGCACGCCGTATATTCGCATATATCAGCAATATTTTATTTGATTATAGCACAATAAGAATGAAATTCCAACATCCACAATAAAAAATACATTGCTCTGCCGATAAAGTTTTGTCTCACGAGGCAAACGCAGCCGCGCGGCAGCGCGCATGGAATAGCGTTTGCTGCGCAAACGCAAGAAAACCGAGGACATGCGCCTCGGTTTTCTTACTTTAAGAGGGAGAAAGTTTCCGCATGGGAACTTTCGGACGACTCGTGTTCTGCGAAGCCAGAACACAGATTGTCGGCGAAACGTCAGTTTCGCGACAGTCTCTTACATATTGCCGCCCTTGCTGCCTTCCCACACGCCGGTGGCGAGAGCAGACAGATAAGCGTTGATGAAGCCGTCGAGATCGCCGTCCATGACTGCGTTGATGTTCGCGTTTTCGAAGCCGGTACGGGTATCCTTCGCGAGGGTGTACGGCATGAAAACGTAGGAGCGGATCTGGCTGCCCCATTCGATCTTCTGCTGAACGCCCTTGATGTCGGAGATCTTCTCGAGGTGCTCGCGCTCCTTGATCTCGACCAGCTTGGAGCGCAGCATACGCAGACAGTTTTCCTTGTTCTGGAGCTGGCTTCGCTCGGTCTGGCAGGCAACGACGATGCCGGTTGCCTTATGGATGAGTCGGACCGCAGAGGAGGTCTTGTTGATGTGCTGACCGCCTGCACCGGACGAACGGTAAACCTGCATCTCGTAGTCATCCGGCTTGATCTCGAAGTCCGCGGAGGTATCCGGAATGTCCGGCACGACCTCGACAGCCGAGAACGAGGTCTGACGGCGGCCGGATGCGTCGAACGGGGAGATACGGACCAGACGATGCACGCCATTCTCGCCCTTGAGGAAGCCGTAGGCGTTCTCGCCCTCGATGAGGATATCGGCGGACTTGATGCCGGCGGTGTCGCCATCCTGATAGTCCATGATCTTGTAGGTAAAGCCGTGGCGCTCTGCCCAGCGCGTGTACATGCGGTACAGCATCGCGCACCAGTCCTGCGCCTCGGTGCCGCCTGCGCCGGCATGGAAGGACACGAGGGCGTTGTGGCTGTCGTATTCACCGGTGAGCAGCGTGCCGAGCTTCTGCTCTGCTACGGTCTCCTCGAGCTCCTTGAAGCCGGTCTCAAGCTCCTCGAGCATGGACTCGTCGTCCTCCTCGATCGCCATCTCGCAGATGGTCAGCAGGTCGTCGCACAGCGTGCACATCCTGCCATACGCCTCGACCTTGCCCTTGAGCGAACCCATGCGGGAGACGATCTTCTGGCTCTCCTCCGGGTTGTCCCAGAAGCCGGGCTGGGAGGACTTGATCTCGAGCTCCTCGACCTCGCGCTTCGCCTGCTCGATGCCGAGCGCCTTGTCGAGGCCTTCGATCTCCGGCTTGAGGTTGTTCAGTTTCACCTTGTATTCTTCAAACTGCAGCATATAAATGCTCCTTCTTCTGTATTTTCAGCTATCTTATAGTATACCGTTTACGGGCGTTCTTGTAAAGATTTTTTCGAGAAATACAGGGGAAGCGGCGAACCTTTTCGTAAAGAAAGCGTCAAAAACATAAAGTTCGGCTTGACTAATCCGCCCTTTTCACATATGATAGTTGTGTAAGAGGGAGTAGCTCACGCCGCACGGCGTGGTCGGCAACGCCATCCCCGGCGGGAAACCGCCCGGTGCCGGACCGCAAGCAGCGAGACTTTTATTGCACGCATGGGTGCAATGAAGGTCTTTTTTTTATGCGGTGCGCGATTTCTACCCGAACTGCGGCCTGTCCGCAGTATTCTAACAGCAGGAGGAACTGTTTATGCTGTCATTTGTTATGCTTGTCATCGGTTTCGTGCTTCTTGTGTGGGGCGCGGACAAATTCGTCGAGGGTGCGAGCGCACTCGCACGTAAAATGGGCGTCTCGCCCCTGCTCGTCGGTCTGACCATCGTTGCCTTCGGTACATCCATGCCGGAGCTTGCGGTCAGCGTCACGGCGGCGCTCCGGGGCGCGAACGAGATCGCGGTCGGCAACGTCGTCGGCTCGAACGTATTCAATCTGCTCGTTGTTGCCGGCCTTTCTGCCGTCATCTGTCCGCTCGTGATGGATAAGATGCTGCTGCGCCGCGACTGGCCGCTGTCCATTTTTGCGGCGGTGCTGCTGCTCGCCGCCATCGCGCCGGATCATGTCATCGCGCGCTGGGAAGGCGCGGTGCTGCTGGTCATCTTTGCCGTCATCCTCAGCCGCCAGATCAAGGCGGCGCTGAACGACCGCGCTCAGCTCGCAGCGGCGGAGGCGGAAGCGGCGGAAGAGGCGGCGGAAATGACCAAATCGCCCGTCATGATCTGGGTCAATATCGTGCTCGGCCTCGCCTGCATCGTGCTCGGCGGTCAGCTCGCGGTGAACGGCGCGACCGGCATCGCGCGCATGTTCGGTCTGAGCGAAACGCTCATCGGTCTGACCATCGTCGCCATCGGCACGAGCCTGCCCGAGCTGGTCACCTCGATCGTCGCGGCGCGCAAGGGACAGAACGAGATCGCCATGGGCAATGTGATCGGCTCCAATCTGTTCAATATTCTGCTCATTCTCGGCGTTTCTGCGGTTATTACGCCTATCCCGGTGCAGGCGACGTCGATTATTGACTGCCTGTTCCTCATCGCCATCAGCGTCGTGTTCTACCTCCCGGCGCGCAAGGGCAAGCTCGGCCGCCTGCCGGGCGCGGTGATGGCTGCGATGTATGTCGCGTACACGGCCTATCTTATTATGCGATAAGTAAAAGGGTGAAACGATGTGTTCACCCTTGGAGCGGCCGGCTTTGCTGGCCGTTCATTTTGTCGAATAAGGCTGTTTTTCTCGAATATCGGTGTCGCGCGTCAAGCGCGCATAAAATAGACTTTGCAAAGCAAAGTCATAAAAACCGGGAGCATGTATCTCGGTTTTTATACTTCTAGAGAGAGAAAAGTTTCTGCATAGGAACTTTTCTCCGTCCGTGTTTTGCGAAGTCAAAACACAGATTGTCGGAAAAACGTCAGTTTTTCGACAGTCTTAGCCCTGCTGCTGGCCGTTCTTTCGGTTCTGGGAATTCTGCTGAGACTGGTCCTGCTGATTCTGCTGGGACTGGTTCTGCTTTTCCTGATACTGATTGCGTTTCATAACGGTTTTCGCCTCCTGATTTTGAAGTTTCGCTCATAGTCTGCACGGAAGAGCCGAAAAATATACGGCAAGGGGTTGCGAAAATGCGCAAAAGCTGATAAAATTGTTGTGCGTGTTATGACGCAGCGCTATTGTTTAATATTATTTGCTGATAGAAAGAGGGACATTTAACATGTCGGGACATTCGAAATGGAACAACATCGCCAAGCGCAAGGGCGCAAACGATGCAAAGAAGGCTAAAATCTTCACCAAGATCGGCCGTGAGATGGCGATCGCGATCAAGGAGGGCGGCTCAGCCAACCCGGACTTCAACTCCCGTCTGCGCGACTGTATCGCAAAGGCAAAGGCAAACAACATGCCGAACGACAACATCAAGCGCACGCTCGACAAGTACTCCGGCGCGAACGGCCAGGTCGATTACGAGGCAAACAACTACGAGGGCTACGGCGTAGGCGGCGTTGCAGTCGTTGTCGAGACCCTGACCGATAACAAGAACCGCACGGTAGCAGACGTTCGCCACCTGTTCGACAAGTACGGCGCAGGTCTGGGCGCTTCCGGCTGCGTATCCTGGCAGTTCGACAAGAAGGGCGTTATCATCATGGAGAAGGGCGACCTCGACGAGGACACCGTTATGATGCAGGCGCTCGACGCAGGCGCAGAGGACTTCCTCGCTGACGAGGAGACCTTCGAGATCTACACCGCGCCGGATGACTTCTCTGCTGTCCGCGAGGCGCTCGAGAAGCTCGGCTACGAGTTCGTCGAGGCGCAGGTCGAGATGGTTCCGCAGAACTACATCACCCTCGAGAAGGAAGAGGATATGGCCCAGATGCGCAAGCTGCTCGATGGTCTCGAGGATAACGACGACGTACAGGCCGTATGGCACAACTGGGAGAACGAGGGAGATTACGAGGGCTAACGCCCTTTCATTCGAAAGCACGCTTTCGAATGAAGCTGACGAAAAACCGCGCCTTTCAGGCACATTTTTTCGTCCCTTGTATCATTTCCGAGGTACACGCCCCCGAAAATTATGAATTTGCTGCGCAAATTCTATTTAATGCCGCGCTGACGCGCGGGGTGAGCAGCCGCAGAAAAGCGGCTGCTTTTTCTTTTGCTTTTTTCGGAAAAATCTCGTTTTTCCCTGTTTTATCTCTCCAAAATGCGCGGATATTGTGCTATAATATATTCTGAATAAGAATGCAATGAAAGGGGTTTCCCTCTGTGGCTGATATTACCGTACAGAACTTGACCAAATATTACGGCGACCGCCTGATTTTGAAGGATATTTCCTTTGACATACAGCCGGGCGAGAAGGTCGCCATTCTGGGCGCGAACGGCGCCGGAAAAACCACGCTCCTCAACATCCTGACCGGACGTCTGCCGTATGACGGCGGCCACGTCGGCTTCGGACAGGGCCGCACGGCGGGCGTCATCGACCAGATGCCGGATTTTCCGCCCGAGTCTACCGTCGAGGACATCCTCCGGCTCGCGTTCAAGGAGTCGGACGAGGTCGCGGCAGCAATGGACGAGCTGACCGACGAAATGACGCGCAAGCCGGACGATGCCTCCCTGCTCAAGCGCTACGCGCAGCTCGAGACCCGTCTCGAGATCCTCGGCGGCTACAATCGTGATTACGAGATCAACCGCGTGTGCAACGGTCTGGAAATTCCGCAGGAGATGCGCTCTCAGAAGTTCAGTCTGCTCTCCGGCGGCGAAAAAACGCGCATCAACCTCGCGCGCATCATTCTCGAGCAGACCGACGTGCTTCTGCTCGACGAGCCGACCAACCACCTCGATATGGACGCGGTGGACTGGCTCGGCAGCTATCTGGAGAGCTACCGCGGCACGGTCATGATCATTTCGCATGACCGCTGGTTCATTGACCAGTGCTGCGACCGCGTGATCGAAATCCACGACTGCACCTGCGATTTCTACAACGGCAACTACTCGTACTATGCGGTCGAGCGCGAACGCCGCCGCGAGGAGCAGCTCAAGCACCACGAGCATGAGCTGGCCGAGAAAAAACGTCTGGAAGCGACCGCTCGTTCCATGCATGAGCACGGCACCGAGCATCTGGCGAAGCGTGCCGCGTCTATCGAAAAGCGCATTGCGCGCATGAAGGTCACAGACCGACCGAAAACCGACAAGAAAATGACCGTTACCTTCGGTGATCCGAACTACGAGACCGAGGAGGTGCTCAAGGTACGGGGTATTACAAAGAGTTATGACGGCCGAGAAATATTACATGACGTATCGTTCAACATCCGCAACCGCGAGCGCGTCGCGCTGCTCGGTGCGAACGGCGCCGGCAAGACCACCATGCTCAAGATCCTGCTCGGCGAGGAGACGCCGGACAGCGGCGTCATCCGCAAGGGCGTCGGCCTCAAGCCGGCCTATCTGCCGCAGCAGGTGCATTTCGCCAATCCGCACCGCAACCTCATCGACACGCTCATCTACGACAAGAACGTTTCCATGCAGGTCGCGCGCAACCGTCTCGGTTCGTTCCAGTTTACCGGCGAAACGCAGATGAAAACAGTGGATATGCTGTCCGGCGGTGAGAAAAGCCGCCTGCGCCTGTGCGAGCTGATGTACGATCCGCTCAATCTGCTCATTCTCGACGAGCCGACCAACCACCTTGACCTCGCCTCGCGTGAATGGATCGAGGAGGCCGTCGAGGCGTTCGACGGCACGCTGCTGTTCGTCTCGCATGACCGCTACTTTGTCGAGCGCTTCGCAACGCGCGTGCTGTACCTCGAAAACGGCCGTCTCATCGACTTTATCGGCTCGTACAGCGCGTTCCTCGACTGGCGAGCAAAGGGCGGCGGCGCTCTGCCTGCGGCGGAGGCTGCACCCGTCCCGAAGAAGAAAAAGGCAGCTGTCCCGACGCTGGATGATGTGCCGAAGCCGCCTGAAAAGCCGAAGCGCACGGGCGGTACGAAAAACCTTCAGAAGCAGCTGAGCACGCTCGAGCGCGAGATTTCGCAGCTGGAGACCCAGTCGGGCGAACTGGAGCAGCAGATGGTGGATGCGGCGTCCGACTCGTCGCGCCTGCTCGAGCTGATGACCGAAAAGGAGACCTGCGACGAAAAGCTTGCTGCGAAAATGGACGAATGGGAAGCCGTTGCGGCGGAACTGGAGGCAATGCAGTGAAAAAATACAGGGTATGGATAGGGCTTGCGGTGCTGTGCGTGATTGTCGGCGTGCCGCAGCTTACCTGGAAACCATCGCGGTTCGGTGGCATCTTTCTGATCGCGCTCGCGGTCGGCTGCACGGGGGAGTGGCTGATGCTGCGAGGACGCGAGAAATACAGGGCGTGCCGCGTGCTGGCGCGCGTGGGGCAGGTGCTTTTCAGCCTGTTCGTGCTCTCATTTGCGCTCGTGCAGATCTGCATCATCGGGGTGCATTTCGAGGAAAACGACCCGTCCGCCGCGCCAAAGGCGGACTATTACCTGACGCTCGGCGCACTCGTCAATCCGGACGGACAGCCGTCAGCGGCGCTTGCCGCGCGCTGTGACGCGGCGATCGGCGTGCTGAATGCCAATCCGGAGAGCCGCGCCATCCTGTGCGGCGGACAGGGCGGCGACGAGCCGCGCACCGAGGCGGAGGCCATGCGGGACTACATGGTATCGCACGGCGCCGACCCGGCGCGGCTGATCCTGGAGGATGCATCGAGTACGACCATCGAGAATATCGCGAACGCGAAAAAGCTGCTGCCCGAAGGCGCGGCGGTCGCGGTCATCACGAATGACTACCATCTCGCCCGGGCGCGCCGCCTGCTCGCGCACGCCGGTCTGGGCGATGCAGGCGTACCGGCGAAAACGCCGTACCCCAGTCAATGGGCGGCGGTGCGCTGCCGGGAGTACTGCTCCATTATGGGACTGATGCTCACCGGGCGCTGGTGAATTGCACGATTTGGAGATAGATTATGTTTGAGAAACTGAAAATGCTGTCCGCGCGGCTCGACGAGTTGGAAATGCGCCTGTCCGCGCCGGATCTGTACGATGATCCTGCCCGCGCGGCGCGGCTGCTGCGTGAGAGGAACGAGCTTGAGCCGATTGTCGAAGCATATCGCGCATACGAGCGGGCGCAGCAGCAGCTCGCTGACGCGACTGAAATGCTGTCCGACCCGGATATGAAGGAGCTTGCGCAGGAAGAGCTCCAGCAGGCCAAGAGCGACATCGCGCGGCTTGAGGACGAGCTGAAAATCCTGCTTCTGCCCAAGGACCCGAACGATGAGAAGAACATCTATGTCGAAATTCGCGGCGGCGCAGGCGGCGAGGAAAGCGCGCTGTTTGCGGCCGACCTGTACCGCATGTACACGATGTACGCGGACAGGCGCGGCTGGCAGACCGAGGTGATGAGCAAGTCCGAGACCGAGCTTGGCGGCTACAAGGAAATCGTGTTCCGCGTCGCGGGCGACCGCGTGTATTCGCGGCTCAAGTTCGAGAGCGGCGTACACCGTGTGCAGCGCGTGCCCGAGACCGAGAGTCAGGGCCGCGTGCATACCTCGACCACAACGGTGGCCGTGCTGCCCGAGGCGGAGGAGCTTGACTTCTATATCGACCCGAAGGATCTGCGCATCGACACGTTCCGTGCGTCCGGCGCCGGCGGTCAGCACATCAACAAGACCTCGTCCGCTATCCGCGTCACGCACATCCCAACAAACACGGTCGTCGAGTGTCAGGATGAGCGCAGCCAGCACAAAAACAAGGAAAAAGCGCTGTCCGTGCTGCGTTCGCGGCTGTACGAGGCCGAGGTAGAAAAGCAGCGCGCCGCCATCGCGGCCGACCGCAAGAGTCAGGTCGGCACGGGCGACCGCTCTGAGCGCATCCGCACCTATAATTTCCCGGAAAATCGTGTGTCCGACCACCGCATCAAGCTGACGATTTGCAAGCTCGACCAGTTCCTGAACGGCGACATGGACGAGATCCTTGACGCACTCATCGCCGCCGACACGGCGGAAAAGCTGCGGCAGCAGAGCGAAGCGTAACAACAACAAGACAATAGAGGGAGGATTTACGATGCTGACAACCGGAATTCCGCAGATTGTGGCAGGTATTGCCGTATTTCTTGTGTGCGGCGTGCTGCTGTTTTCAGGCAAGGTGAGAAAGCGATACTGGTGCCTGTCCTGTTTGGTGACGGCGCTGCTTGTGGGGCGCGGCGTCTGGTGCGCAAATGACTTTTTTGACCTTGGAATGGGCACGCCGAAGGTGTTTTCTCCTGAAAACTGGGAAAAAACGAAGCCGGAACAGCGGCATTTCATGGTGGACGACCTGCAAGAGCAGATAGCGCTTATCGGTATGCCCGAAGATAAGGTGCGCGAGCTTCTCGGTGCACCGGACTATCAGGATACTGCGGCGTGTTTGTCTTATGTCATTGCGCAGCCGTTTGACGAAGTGACGCTTGATTTGACGCTGAAGAGCGGCATTGTAACGCAGGTGGAGCAGACCTCGCACTGAAAAGTTGTTTGCGGTCCCCTCCGTCAAACCTCCTGCTATTCGGCATACAGACTGTACAAGCAACTTTTGATACCTTAAATGGAAGTGTAAATCTATGAAAACAACTCTTTTGACCCCGGAAACCGATGAAAACGCGGTAAAGACTGCCGCGACGCTCATCCGTCAGGGTGAGGTGGTCGGCATGCCGACCGAGACCGTGTACGGCCTTGCGGCAAACGCGCTTGACGGCGCGGCGGTAAAGAAAATCTTTCTCGCGAAGGGCCGCCCGCAGGACAATCCGCTTATCGTGCACATCGCGGATTTCGAGCAGATTTACGACCTGTGCCCGAGCGTGCCGCCGCAGGCAAAACAGCTCGCGGAAGCGTTCTGGCCCGGCCCGATGACCATGATCGTGCCCAAGGGCGACTGCATCCCGGACGAGGTCTCGTGCGGTCTGGACACGGTGGGCATCCGCCTGCCGTCCCACCCGATGGCGCGCGCGCTCATCCGCGAGAGCGGCGTACCGCTCGCCGCGCCCTCCGCGAATACCTCGGGCCGCCCCTCGACCACGACGGCTGCACACGTCATGCGCGACATGGACGGAAAGATCGCGGCGGTGCTGGACGGCGGCGCGTGCGGCGTCGGCGTGGAGAGCACGGTCATCACGCTCGCGCTCGAGCGGCCGCGTCTGCTGCGTCCGGGCGGCATCACGCTCGAACAGCTGCGCTCGGTGCTCGGCGAGGTCGATGTGGACCGCGCGCTGTACGAGAAGATCGGAGACGACGTCAAGGTTTCCGCTCCGGGCATGAAATACCGCCACTACGCGCCGAAAGCGCCGGTCACGGTCGTGCGCGGCGACCCGGATAAGACGGCGGCATATATCGCCGCCCACCTCGGCGAGCAGACCGGCGTCATGTGCTTCGACGAGTACCGCGACCGCTTCCCCGGCTGCGTCGTCGAGTGCTTCGGCTCGAAGGCCGACCTCGGCACGCAGGCGCGTGAGGTGTTCGACCGTCTGCGCGCGTTCGACGATACCGACGTGCGGCAGATCTGGGCGCAGTGCCCCTCGGACGAAGGGCTCGGCCTCGCCGTCGCAAACCGGATTAAGAAAGCGGCGGGGTTCTCGGTTGTTGAGGTGTAACGATGAATATACAACTGGCTGATTTGAAGCGGGAATATGATTTGCGAACGGTTTGGCCTAATGAAGCATACGATTTTACACCTTGGCTTGAAAATAATCTGAATTTACTGGGCGAAGCTATCGGTGTTGATTTATGTTTTCGTGAGCGTGAATCGGCCGTAGGCAAGTTCAGCTTGGATATATTGGCTTCTGAAGAAGGAACCGATAATACCGTTGTGATCGAAAATCAACTGGAAAGTTCCAACCATACACATTTGGGTCAGTTACTTACCTATGCGGCTGGTAAAAGCGCAAAAATCATTGTATGGATCGTCAAACAGGCACGAGAAGAACACCGTCGAGCAATGGAATGGCTGAACGAGCATACAGACGATGAAACGGCGTTTTTCTTGGTGGAAGTGGAATTATGGCGAATCGGGGATTCGGCTCCGGCAGTTCACTTTAATATTTTAGAGCAGCCTAATAATTGGGCGAAGCAAGTAAAGAATACATCTGCAACCGAAGGACAATTGCAATCTCGATTACTAAATTACTGGACAGATTTTAACGAATATGCGCAAAACAACAAAAAGTTTATCGAGTATTTTAAACTGAAAAAACCTCCGGTCAGGACATGGTACACTTTTAGTATTGGGGCATCAAGATATTCGCTTTCATTGAATGTCAATACACAGACCAATGAACAACGCGTAGAATTGTATATCAGTGACGATCAAGATTTTTTTGAATACTTAGAAAAACATAGAGAAAATATTCAAGCTCAAATAGATATGCAACTCGAGTGGATGGCACTGCCGAATAAGAAGGCAAGTCGTGTTCGCCTGCAAAGAAATATTCCAATATTTGACGAAACAAAAAAGGTAGATCAATTTAACTGGTTTATCAAATATACCATACTTTTATATGATGTTTTTAAACCATATGTAGAGCAATGGAAGTGAAACAAATGAAAATCATCGGACTGACCGGCGGCAGCGGTACGGGAAAGGGCACGGTTGCGGCACGCATGCGCTCGCTCGGCGCAGGCTGGGTGGACGCGGACGCGGTCTACCGCGGACTCTGTGCGGAAAGCCGCGAAATGCTGGACGCACTGGACGCGGCGTTCGGCGGCGTGACTGACGAAAACGGTGCGCTCGACCGGCCGAAGCTCGCGAAGATCGTGTTTTCCGACCCGGAAAAGCTCGCGCTTCTCAACCGTATCACTACGCCTTATATCCGTGCGGCGTCGCTCGCGGCCATCCGTGCGCAGAGTGCCTGCCCTGTCGTGCTGTATGACGCGCCGACCCTGTTCGAGGCCGGAGCGGACGATTTCTGCGATGCGGTCATCGCTGTGCTCGCGCCGCATGACACGCGCGTTTCGCGCATCATCGAGCGAGACCATCTCCCGGAGGAGGCCGCACGCGCGCGCATCGACGCGCAGCCGCCGGACAGCTTTTACCGCGCAAAATGCGGCTATATCATCGAAAACAACGGCGATCTCGATACACTGTACCGGGATA
>OGDU01001313.1_pt1 | contig 20250 bp, 19 predicted proteins | sample 1570371 | NCBI WGS metagenome assembly OGDU01 (sample SAMEA2581977, study PRJEB24529) | metagenome | biome: Human gut stool | place: China | collected 2011
CGTCATGGCGTCACTCAGGGGGTCAAAACCCCCCCCGCCGGAAGCCGACGCCGCCAGGGCATCGGCTCCGGCTTTGGCTGCCTGCTGCCAGATGGGTTCAAGGTGGCTTTTCACAAAGAGGGAGTAATCTTGCTGCCACGCTTGGAGGGTTGCTTCGTCAAGGTAGCCGTTCATAATGGCTTCACGAAGTTCTTTGTAGGTGATGGCGTTGCTCTGGGCCTTCCAAAAGTTGTGAAGGAAGTACATCGGCTCACTGGAAGCCGAGTTCAGGTAGTCGTTCAGCTTTTTAAGGGCATCTTTGCCCGCCTTCGACTTCTTGGGCTTGGATTTTGCCACGAAGTCGTGGGGTGTTGCTGCCCGCGCCTTGCGAATACTAAACATCTTAGTCCCTCCCCAGGTCCTTTCTTGCCTTTTCTACTTCCGCCGGGTCTTCTTCCGGTTCCTCGTCGTCAAGGCCGCCCATCTTGTCGCCGGTGTCCTTCTTCGGCTTCTGTGTGGTTCTTCCCTTGCCCGGTTCGCGGTCCTCGCCAGGCATCGGCACATAGTCGTCAAGCCGCTTCGGCAGCCCGGCGGCCGCGCGGATGTAGTCTTCCACACCCTCGTCGGGTACCAGGAGGCCGGAGGTCGTGACGTTCTTCAAGTAGTTGCCCAGCTTGTCCAGGTCCACGTCCTCCACGTCGCCATGGGTAAGGTGCGGGTAGTCCGTAAGGCCTGCGAAGTGCTCGCCGTTCATTTTCATAAGGTCAGGGATGGCCTTATTGTTATTTCTATCCACGCCCTCCGCGAGGAGGGCGACCGGCGCTTCCGTCGCCTTTGACCAGTACGAGGGTATTTCTATCCACGCCCTCCGCGAGGAGGGCGACCCGTTTTCCCGCCGCACTCCCGGCAATAACACGAGATTTCTATCCACGCCCTCCGCGAGGAGGGCGACCGATGAGCAGTTCGTTCTTCTCCTCAGTCATGGAATTTCTATCCACGCCCTCCGCGAGGAGGGCGACCCGGGGCTTGTCCGGCACCATCCGTATGACCATATTTCTATCCACGCCCTCCGCGAGGAGGGCGACATAGCCATCATTGTAGAGGTCATCTTTGAGCCAGATTTCTATCCACGCCCTCCGCGAGGAGGGCGACGCAGAGCAAGACCTACAAGATTGGAGGTGATCTATTTCTATCCACGCCCTCCGCGAGGAGGGCGACCAGGAAGTCTGTGCCATCCCCTTCATACGAAACAATTTCTATCCACGCCCTCCGCGAGGAGGGCGACGGATAGATGGTAGGTTTAGCCTTTACCGCTCGTGATTTCTATCCACGCCCTCCGCGAGGAGGGCGACACCACCCGGCTATCATCAGCAGAGAGCAAAAGGAAATTTCTATCCACGCCCTCCGCGAGGAGGGCGACCCAGTGCGCAATGAGCTATATCACCACCATCAACATTTCTATCCACGCCCTCCGCGAGGAGGGCGACGCCCGGACAGACACCCGGGATGCCACGACCATTGCATTTCTATCCACGCCCTCCGCGAGGAGGGCGACTACCCCTCATTGATGGCGCGGATACGCTCAGAGATTTCTATCCACGCCCTCCGCGAGGAGGGCGACGAGGCATAAGAGATATGACCGTTCTTGAGCGTTTATTTCTATCCACGCCCTCCGCGAGGAGGGCGACTGTCTCTGTTGTTGACCTCGACGAGACCGCAGAATTTCTATCCACGCCCTCCGCGAGGAGGGCGACCTGGTTATCCAGCCTTTCGGCCAGACGCTGGAGGATTTCTATCCACGCCCTCCGCGAGGAGGGCGACAAGAGAGTCAGCCCTGATGCCCCGCCAGACTGTATTTCTATCCACGCCCTCCGCGAGGAGGGCGACATTCTCATTTTGAGAGTCGGGCTGTTTTTCTTTTATTTCTATCCACGCCCTCCGCGAGGAGGGCGACTTACCGCAATCACAAGGAGGTGCAGCATGGCACGATTTCTATCCACGCCCTCCGCGAGGAGGGCGACGGTGAATTTATTACGGCAGCCGAGTTTCTCAATTTATTTCTATCCACGCCCTCCGCGAGGAGGGCGACTCTATCTCCTTACGGTGCCGCCCACGAGCATCAAGATTTCTATCCACGCCCTCCGCGAGGAGGGCGACACATCATCCAAGACTACGTTCTGGAAGGCAAAAAATTTCTATCCACGCCCTCCGCGAGGAGGGCGACCCGGGCCTGCAATTTCGTCTTGACCGACATCAAGCGATTTCTATCCACGCCCTCCGCGAGGAGGGCGACTGACATCCTTGACACCGGAAAACTGGAACGTCTTATTTCTATCCACGCCCTCCGCGAGGAGGGCGACCTTCGGATGATGGCTCTTATTTGACGCTTGACTCATTTCTATCCACGCCCTCCGCGAGGAGGGCGACTGTGAGGTTATGATTGATGAGCTACTTTACTGCGATTTCTATCCACGCCCTCCGCGAGGAGGGCGACCTCGGGCTTTTCGTAAAACTTTTTATCTCCATCGGATTTCTATCCACGCCCTCCGCGAGGAGGGCGACCCGTATTTCGGTAAATTCTAACAGGAAATGAAACATTTCTATCCACGCCCTCCGCGAGGAGGGCGACTGTTATCAACTTTGCTGTCTATGAGGATAGCATCATTTCTATCCACGCCCTCCGCGAGGAGGGCGACGTCGGTAGATGCCTTGTAGTGTGGACCGCCAAGATTTCTATCCACGCCCTCCGCGAGGAGGGCGACCAGGATATACCGCTGGTGCCGCTGATAGATGATAATTTCTATCCACGCCCTCCGCGAGGAGGGCGACGAGGACGTAAGGGTTAGCCGCCAGCGTCGCAGTATTTCTATCCACGCCCTCCGCGAGGAGGGCGACATGTGAACGGTCTTGTTGGAGGGGCTTTCATAGGATTTCTATCCACGCCCTCCGCGAGGAGGGCGACGATTGCACCACCTCTGCGCCGCCGAGGAGTGATGATTTCTATCCACGCCCTCCGCGAGGAGGGCGACAGAGTCGCTGCCGCTCAGTTCTTCTTCGATTTCCTATTTCTATCCACGCCCTCCGCGAGGAGGGCGACGTGTTGCCGTCGTCATCGCACAGGCCGTCGATGTATTTCTATCCACGCCCTCCGCGAGGAGGGCGACAACGACAACGATATGATGGATGCGCGGGTCGGAATTTCTATCCACGCCCTCCGCGAGGAGGGCGACGTACCCTGTACCACAAATCGTCACTCACTATGCGTGATTTCTATCCACGCCCTCCGCGAGGAGGGCGACGCATCGCAAGCGGTCTTGCCGTACTTGGCCTCCTATTTCTATCCACGCCCTCCGCGAGGAGGGCGACGCAGAAATGCTCGGAGTACGCAGCCTCCACCTGCAATTTCTATCCACGCCCTCCGCGAGGAGGGCGACCAGGTGCGCACCGCCATTCTGGACGGTATGATGCAATTTCTATCCACGCCCTCCGCGAGGAGGGCGACAGCCGTTGTAGTAGTGGACGTTCTTCGAGTATTCGATTTCTATCCACGCCCTCCGCGAGGAGGGCGACTTGAAAACTCAATGTGGCAAGTGCCTTTTTTGTAATTTCTATCCACGCCCTCCGCGAGGAGGGCGACCATGATCTCACGGGCCTGTTCCACGCAAGCGGCGGATTTCTATCCACGCCCTCCGCGAGGAGGGCGACCCGATGATGCCCCGCCGCCACGCCGCGCCGGATCATTTCTATCCACGCCCTCCGCGAGGAGGGCGACTATTCCCGGTCGCTTTCGTAGTCGCCGGATTCAAATTTCTATCCACGCCCTCCGCGAGGAGGGCGACCGTGACGTCCGTGGCGTTGCTGACCTCCAGCAAATTTCTATCCACGCCCTCCGCGAGGAGGGCGACTGGTGGGCGCGGATAAATGGGTTTGCGATCCGGGAGGATTTCTATCCACGCCCTCCGCGAGGAGGGCGACCACCCGCGTGTATTTCATCGCACAGCGGCCAGCAAATTTCTATCCACGCCCTCCGCGAGGAGGGCGACGCCGTCACCCCGGTGAAAGACATCGTGGAAGCTCTGATTTCTATCCACGCCCTCCGCGAGGAGGGCGACATAGACGAGCGCCAGCTTGCAGGCAACAAGCAGATTTCTATCCACGCCCTCCGCGAGGAGGGCGACAATGTCCGCTTGCGCTCGGCAAATCGAGGCAACGCATTTCTATCCACGCCCTCCGCGAGGAGGGCGACCAGCTGGGCAAAGCCTGACTACATCCCCACTCAGATTTCTATCCACGCCCTCCGCGAGGAGGGCGACGCATTTCGCCCTACCTGCTGACCGACTACATCCGGATTTCTATCCACGCCCTCCGCGAGGAGGGCGACCCAGCGCCACGGCCCACCATGGCAAACAGCGTTTTATTTCTATCCACGCCCTCCGCGAGGAGGGCGACTGTACATCGACCCGACCTTTGAGGGCAACTACAAATTTCTATCCACGCCCTCCGCGAGGAGGGCGACCCCTTGTCCGCCAGGGCGGTGATGCTGCGGCTCTGATTTCTATCCACGCCCTCCGCGAGGAGGGCGACCGTGACTTCGGCGTTTCTGAATTGGACTATATCCAATTTCTATCCACGCCCTCCGCGAGGAGGGCGACTAGTTCGTGATGGACCGATGCTCTTTTGTCGCAAATTTCTATCCACGCCCTCCGCGAGGAGGGCGACTTTCTTCGATATGCTCGTACCGTTCGCCGCTCTGATTTCTATCCACGCCCTCCGCGAGGAGGGCGACTCATTGATCGCAGCAAATGCAAGACCGCCGCACAGATTTCTATCCACGCCCTCCGCGAGGAGGGCGACCGACGGGGACGGCTTTGCATGGGCACTTCAGGATATTTCTATCCACGCCCTCCGCGAGGAGGGCGACCAGTTTTACCACCACCCAGCGGACAAAGACCTGGATTTCTATCCACGCCCTCCGCGAGGAGGGCGACGTGATAACAAGTGCCTGATATTTCCGCAATTCAATTTCTATCCACGCCCTCCGCGAGGAGGGCGACATTACGCCGCGGGCACGGTCCGCGTGGTGTACCACATTTCTATCCACGCCCTCCGCGAGGAGGGCGACGCAGTCCATCGTGAAGATGGATAACCGTGTTCAGATTTCTATCCACGCCCTCCGCGAGGAGGGCGACGGCAGCCTTGACGGTCTGACCGTCACCGGCGTGTGATTTCTATCCACGCCCTCCGCGAGGAGGGCGACCAGTCTGGCGAACCTTCTTGCTTGCGCCGATGGATTTCTATCCACGCCCTCCGCGAGGAGGGCGACTCCATGCAACGGCATAGTCGGCTTGCTCCTTGAGATTTCTATCCACGCCCTCCGCGAGGAGGGCGACCTGATCGTCGGTGATGTCAACATACAGTTTCCAATTTCTATCCACGCCCTCCGCGAGGAGGGCGACCATGCCTGAAAGATACATGACGGCGAACCATTGTATTTCTATCCACGCCCTCCGCGAGGAGGGCGACGGGTGTAAGTCTTCGTCTGGTAGCCGCTGTTCGATTTCTATCCACGCCCTCCGCGAGGAGGGCGACTTTCTTCGCGCTTCAACTGCGCGGCGTTTCGGTAATTTCTATCCACGCCCTCCGCGAGGAGGGCGACGCATTCCCGATCTTGGGGCCGACACCATGATTACATTTCTATCCACGCCCTCCGCGAGGAGGGCGACCGTACATGGTGTTTCCTCCTTTACTTCGTCACAGGATTTCTATCCACGCCCTCCGCGAGGAGGGCGACAGCAAAAACAGAGACAAAAGCTCTATTTTCAAACAAATTATACAACATTCTGCACGAATTTAGAAGAGCCTTGATTTACAACGGGTCAAAGAGCTATCCAAATCATGCAAAATGACACAAAAATCCGGTGCGAAGGTGCCGGAAAAATACTGAGAACTCGCCCTTCGCACCGGGGCGGGAAACTCAGAACAACAGCAGGCCGTCCTGCTCGAAGGGCGGATGAACGCCGATATGCTCCACCTTGCTCTTATAGTTGTTGCCCAGCTGGTAGAAGCGCAGACTGTCCAGCGCAGGGTCGATGAGAGACGTCAGCTCCGCCTTGAGAACGGCATACTGCGCGGCATCCAGCAGACACTCGAACACGGAGTTCTGCACCCGCTGGCCGTGGTCCACACAGCGCTTGGCGACTTTGCGCAGACGTTTGCGCCCGGCAGGAGTTTCGGTATTGACGTCGTAGGTGATAAGGACCAGCATACACATCCCTCACTTCCAGAAAAATGGCGGGTAAAGCTCCATATCGCCCCGCAGGGTGCGGGCCAGAAGCAGAGCCTGCACATAAGGCACGAGGCCCCACGGAAGCTTTTCGTTCAGGAACGGGTGGGTGATAGTCTCCTGCTTGCGGGTCTGCCACCCGCCCAGAAAGGCGCGGCGGCCCTCATCGGTGAGAAGGACGGCCCCGTTCTCCTGCTTCTGGAAATGCTTCGGCGTCATGATTTTCTGGTTGATGCAGGAGAGCACGAAGCGGTCGGCATAAACTGCACGCAGCTCTTCCATGAGGTCGAGGGCGAGGCTCCTGCGCCCGGGCCGGGCGCGGTGGAGAAAGCCGACGTAGGGGTCGAGGCCCACACTCTGAAGAGCCGCCGTGCAGTCGGAGGCCAGAAGCGAATAAGCGAAAGAGAGCAGGGCATTGGTGTTGTCCAGTGGCGGGCGGCGGCTCCGGCCTGCGAAAGAAAAATCATCGTGCTGCTGCAGGATGAGTGAATCAAAGCAGTCGAAATACCGCTGTGCCGCCTCGCCCTCCAGACCGCGAAGCTGGTCGAGGTCGTCACACTGCTCGATAAGGGGCAGCGCCGCCGCCAGCTGGGCGCTGGTGCGCTTGAGCTGTTCCACCGGCACCCGCTGAGGGTGGTCGCGGGTGGCCCGTTCCAGCACCCAGCGGGCGTTATAGACTTTGCCCAGGATGAAATTGCGCGCATAGAGACAGCTCTCTGCCTCGCTGTCTGCGATGCGGTACTGGGTCTGCCGCAGCAGGACGTTGCCCCGCTCTTCGCCTACGGCCCGGGCCAGAAAGCGGCCCTGCGGGCTGAAAAAGCTCAAATCGACCCCGAGGCTGGCGCATTTACCCATCAAGGCAGGGCTTGCGCCGGGATAGCTGAAGCAGACGATGCCTTCCAGCGTGTGGAGCGGGACCCGGCCAATTTCAGCCTTGTTGCAGAGTAGGACGATGTTCTCCCCCTCGAGGGAAAGGTAGGCGTCCTTGTTGAGGACGTAGAGCGTGTTCAAAAACTTTCTCATGGCGCGGCCTCCTGCATCTCGTCCAGATGGGCGCGGAGATAGGCTTTCGGGTCGGCACGCTGATACAGCACGGGGAGGCAGAGCTCTTTGAGGGAGCAGGCGTTGCAGTGGGTGCCGGGCTTCGACTTGGGGGTATAGCCCCGGGCAAAATAGGCGTGCATCTCGTCGGCCATCTTCTGGGTGATCTGGCGCAGTTCTTCGGTCAGCGGCACGACCTCCCGCCGCCGCGTCTCTTCGTAGAAGAGCGCACCCTCCGGGATGCTGCACACCAGCATCTCTTCCAGCGCCATGGCCTGTGCGCAGAGCTGCAGCCGATCAGCGTCGCTGGCCTTGGCGCGGCCATGCTTGTACTCGACAGGCATGGGCTTCCAAAGCCCTTCCGTGCTTTGCAGGGGGATGCCCTCCGGGTCGGCCCGGAACTCGACGACATCGCAGTTTCCGCTCAGGCCAAGCCGACGGCTGACCACCTGCATCCCTCGGGTGATGAGCAGGCCGCCGCGCCGTTCGGTCTGGTTTGTGTCATGGCAGCGGGCGTGGTCGAGCTGGCCTTCGACGGTGCGGCGGTTCTCCGCCCACTGCTGTTCCAGATGGATGAGCGCCCACTGGCGGCGGCAGAAGCAGAAGTGCTGGATGCCCGACAGGGGCAGCCAGTCGTCTGCGCCGCCCATCAGGACAGCCTCTCGCAGGTGACTCCTTCCGGCAGAGTGTCTGCTACCGTGACGGTGTAGTCGCGGTAGCTGCGGGCGGCGTCCACATCGGGCTTGCGCTGGACGGCGACGGAGTCGAAGAGCTTATAGGCCGGGGCATTGCCCAGCTCAGAATCGTGCTTGAACACGATGAGCTCCCGCACGGCCATCTTGCCCCGGGCAGCGCTGTGGTCGTTCTCGAACATGTTCAGAATGGCAGTCCACAGAAGTTTCAAATCATCCTCGGAGAAGCCGGTGGTCTTCCGGGCGAGGTTGGCCGAAACATAGCCCTCGGCGCGGTAGAGGGCGTAAGGCACGATGTGCTTGCGGCCCATCTCAGTACCCTTCTTCTCGGCATCGGCCTCGGTAGTGATGGCCACGCGGGTGATGGTGACTTCCTGCGGGACGATGGGGTCTACCGAGCGGGCAAAGCTCAGCTGGACGGGGCCGCGCACCTGACCGCAGTTCAGCGCACCCTTGACGAAGGTGGTCATGACAGCACCGAAGGTGCGGATGTCGAAGTAGTTCTCACACATATAGTCCCGCAGCTTGGCATCGATGTCGGGGTCGGCCTTTTTGGCAGCTTTCAGGTCGGGGTCGATGCCCAGAGTTTTGATGGCCTCGGCATCGCTGCGGTTGAGGGGAACGCCGTCCTTGATGTAGATACGATAGCCTTTTTCGTCCTCTTTCAGGGTCTCGACATAGTTGCGGATCTTCCGCTTGAGGCAGACGTCGGTCACCAGACCGTAGCCCGTCTCGGGGTCGATACGGGGCATATTGCCTGCATCGGGGTCGCCGTTGGGGTTGCCGTTCTCGACGTCGAACAGGATAACGAAATCATAGCGGTTCTTGATGGGCTCAGACATGGTTTATTCCTCCTCATTCTTTTTGGCGTAGCGTTTCTGGGTCTGGTGGTAGTAGCCGATCTCAAAGGCACCCTGCTCCGGCAGGCTGAGCCGCGCCGGGAAGCCTGTCTCGGGCAGCTGGGCCATCAGCTCGGTGAGCTGTTTGCTGAAATGCACCTCGTTGGGGGTGCTCATCTTCTGCAGATGCTTCTGAGCCAGCTTGACCAGCGTAGGGAAGGCCGTTGCCGGGGTGGCACAGGCCGAGTTGAAGTACCGGTCTTTGATGGTGGCGTTGATGCCGGGATTGGCGACGCTCTGGATCGTCTCCAGCACAGAGAAGAGACGCCCCAGAACATAGGGGACATTGCTGCTTTCGTTCAGGCTCACGGTAAATACCTCCTTGTTGAGCTCGGTGGGGTAGTTGCGGAGATAGTAGGCTTTCAGGATGGCGGCGCGGCCCCGGGTGACTTCCCGTTCGGCCCGGATGCGGAGGGTCACGCCGTTGAGCAGAGTGGCGGGGTACGGCCCGCCGGTGAGGATGGCCCGGAGCAGGTCGCCCACCAGCTGGGGCGATGGAGTTTTGTCCCGGGATTTCTGGTTGACCGTCTCCTGCGCCAGCGCCCAGACCGACAGGTTTTCCCACTTGTCGAAGGCGGGGCGGGTGATGCTGAGCCGGTCGGCGTGGTCCTGCAGATTTTTGGCAAACTGTCCGAAACTGCTGTGCAGGAAGAACCGGACGGAGAGCCGGGCTGCGTTGGGCGAGATGCCCAGCACATAGAAGTTCTGGTTCGGGTCCAGCTTGTCATCGAGGAAGGAGACGGGGCGTCCCTGAGAAAGGGCTTTCAGTGCGGCGGCAAGGTCGCTTTCCGAGACGCCGCGCGCCTCGGCACCGCCGCAGAAAAACATCAGCATGGCGTTTGAGTAGGCGGGAGCGGCGTTTTCGGCCCAGCAGACGATGGTGGTGTCGCCGATGCGCTGACAGCAGTTCCGGTCAGCCAGCAGCAGATTGAGGGCCGTGGTGTAGGCGAAGGCCGCGTACTCGCTGACAGGGGCGTTGGCACCCTGCTCATGGCCATAGGAGCAGAAAGCGGGCGCGTTGAAGGAGACCAGTGCCGCACCGGCGGCCTGTGCGCCCATCACACCTTTGATGGCGGGATGGATGCGGGCGATGCCAGCCTCTTTGCCGGTGATGAGGCAGCGGGCCGTCTCGGCGTCTGCATCGGAGGTGTCAAAGGCGGACTGCCATGCGGCCCGGATGGCGTCATCTGTGGTGGCCAGCCAGTGGGCGCCGTCGGGGGATTCGTAGCCGAACACAAGGTTCGCGTTGTTGTTCAGGTCGGCCCACTGCTCTGCCAGCAGCGGGTGGGTGGGGGCTGTATCCGGCTCCCAGCTGTCAAAAAAGGCGAGGATGGCTTTGGCGGCAGGGGAGTCCACGCCGTCGAGAACCTTGTGGTGAAGGGCGGCACAGGCTTCGAAGCACTGGCGGGAGCGCTCGGGCTTGCCCTTTTCATCTGCGCCCAGCAGATAGGACGTGTTGTCGCACAAAAAGTTTGCGGCGACGCCGGAGGCGCGCTTGACCCGGTGGGGGACAGGGAGCTCACGGGGGGCGATGACGGTCTTTTTGCCCTTGGGGACTTCCTGCCGCAGGTCGTTGAGGGCGAGGAGCTGGCCGTCCGGGCCGAGGCGCAGTTCATAGCTGACTTTGAAGCGGCTGTCCCAGCCGGGGGCCTCCACCTTGCCCTGCTTCAAGAGCTGTTCATAATAGGCGGTGAGTGCTTGGAGTATCATGTAAACACCTCCACGTCCCGGCATTCCATCACGCCGTCCACCAGCTTTGCGCGGAAGAACTGGCTGCGGATGTTGGCCGAATCAGAGTAATCGAGGCTGTGGAGCATGAAGCCGAGGTCCTGCGTGACCTTCAGCGCCGGAATGCTGCCGCCCGGCCACTCCCGGAAGTTGGCCGGGAACTCCCGGCACCCGAAACAGGGCTGGTGATAGCACTGACCTTTGCGCAGGCGTCGGCGCAGGATGTCCTGGAACTTGCCGGGATTGTCGCTGGGGGCGGCCTTGTCTGTCAAATCAAAGTGACACTCGATGACGTAGTGGACGTCCTGCAGGACCATCGCGGCCCGCTGCTGGATGTCCTCCGAGGTGTAGAGCACCGGCGGCGTGCCGCCTTTGGCCGCACTGAGGGCGGCGGAGGACAGCAGGGTGGACTTGACCTCGTTGCGCCGGATGTTGGTGAACCGGATGGGCCGCTGGGTGTACTCCTCGGTGGACGCTTCGTCCTCGGGGTCAAGGCCGAAGGGCTTGAGAAGATAGATGCGGTCAACCGTATAACGCAGCCCGGGGTGCCAGTAGATGGCCTCCACAAGGCCCCGCGCAGCGGACGGGGTGGGCATGTCGTAGCTCACACGCTCGGTCTTCATTTCCGGACGAGTGAAACAGGCATAGTCGCCCCATACTTCAATGAGCATGGACATCAGCATCGCCTCCTTTCCGGGTGAAGTTGAATTTTCAGACTAAGATGAATGTTAGCCATTGCAACCACCTCTTCACTATTAAACTTCATTTATTTGATAATCGGATATGTCTCTATATCCTTTCTGAGCTTAGTATATCCTTTCTCGAAAGTGTTGTCAAGGAGTTGTGCGGAATTATCTGGAACATGTTGAAAAAAAGTTCGTTTTTCCGTATACTGTTGGTGTCGTTGGAGGTTTGGATGCCTCTGATGAGGATTGAAATATTTAATTGATGTCGGAGATGTCAAGGGGAAGCGGCAAAGCGGTGTATGCTTTGCCGCTTCTCTCTTTTTAGAAGTAAAGGCCGATGCCCGTCTCCACATCCATGGCAAGGCCGGTCTTTTCACTGTAGCAGCTGGTGTCGGTGAGGATGGCGGAACCATCGGGCCGCAGTTCCAGCGCCCCGGCGGCGTCAAGCTTGTCGAACTGGTCCTTATAGCAGGAGACGCTGTAAACGCCCAGCTTCCGCAGCAGCGTCCGGGCAACATGACCGCTGCGCAGCTGTTCACAGAGGGCCGCGCCCTCGCCGACGGGCAGATAGACCGTGCGGGCAGCGTTCTCGATGAGGCGGAATTCCTCCGCCACCTGTGCAAAGGGGAACTGGCAGCCCCGGATGCCTCGGAGAAAGGCATCCAGAATGCCGTGCTTGTCCACGGCGTCGGGGCCGCGCAGTTCGGAGAGCTCGTTGAAGTAGAGCTGAATGGCCCGGGGTGTGTCCAGTGTGTCCTGATGCCGGGCGGTGTAGTCCAGCGCGCTGACGTTCTGCCTGAGCATCTGGGGCGTGGAACACTCGTCCAGCCGGAACCGGTAGACGATGCTTTCCTCTGCGCCCCGCCGCCCCTCGCGGTTGCAGCGCCCGGCAGTCTGTAAGAGCGAGTCAAGACCGCACTGCTCGCGGTAAGCGACGGGAAAATCCACGTCCACGCCCGCCTCGATAAGAGAGGTGGACACCACCCGGCAGGGCAGACCCTCTTTCAGCCGCTGGCGGATGTCGTCCAGCTGACGGCGGCGGTCGGCGGCGCAGAGCAGGGTGGTCAGGCAGTAGCTGCCCTCGGCGGGCAGAGCGGCGTAGAGCTGCTGGGCCGTCTTGCGGCGGTTGACCACGCAGAGCACCTGCGGGTGCCGGGCCAGCCGGGCGGCGAACTCCTCCTGCGGCAGGGTGCCGAGGTCTTGCAGTGTGGTGCGCCGGAGCACCTCGTAGAGGCGGGCCGCGTCGGGCGTGATCTCCTGCGGGTGGAGCTCAGGCGCAAAGCGCTGGAAGAGCGGCTCAAGGGCAGGCTGGGTGGCCGTGCAGAGGACGGCCGTGGAGTGGTAATGCTGGATGAGCTGGGCGATGGCACTGACGCAGGGGGCAAGGTAGTCGCCCGGGAGGGTCTGCGCCTCGTCGAAGATGATGACGCTGTCGGCGATGTTGTGGAGCTTGCGGCAGCGGCTGCTGCGGTTGGCGTAGAGCGACTCGAAGAACTGCACCGCCGTCGTCACCACGACGGGGGCGTCCCAGTTTTCGCTGGCCAGCATCTGGCGGTACTGGGCGGGGGTCAGGTCGTCCTGCTCAACAGTCTTGTACTCGGCGTTGGAGAAGTCAGCCAGAACATTTTCTGCGCCCAGCAGGCCCGAGAAGACGGCGGCGGTCTGGTCGATGATGGACATATAAGGAATGACGTAGATGACCCGCTTCATCTTCTGGGCGGCGGCGTGCTCCAGCGCAAAGGCGAGGGAGGCAAAGGTCTTGCCGCCGCCGGTGGGTACGGTGAGGGTGTAGAGCCCCTGTGGGCCGTGCGCGCCTTTCTCGAGGCAGGCGCGGAGGACGGTGTTGCGCTGGACGCTGACGGGCGAGGGCGATTCGGCGCTGAGATAGCGCTGCGCCTGTGCCGAGACGATGTCCCGCAGTGCGGCGATGTCCGTGCCGCTGCCCCGGGGTGCGGCCTTGCCGTCCATGAAGGTCTCGGTGTCGATGAAGTCGGCGTCCACGAGGCAGGAGTAGAGCATCCGGGTAAAGAACGCGAGGCTCAGCGGGTCGGCGCAGGCCCACGCGGGCGGCGTCGAGGCGGGGAGCGTTACTTCCTGCCAGCCGTCGTAGGGGGCTACTGGCTTCTTGCTCCGGCCAAACAGGGTGGCGTCGCCCGGGTCATCGGCGGGGCTCCCGCCGTCGGGCAGGCCGCTGTGGTGTCCGGCCACGGCAAAGGCAGTGTGGAGATGTTGGCGAACCCAGGCCTCCTGCGCCCCGGCGGTGGAGTGGTCCACCTTGGGACCGCCTTTGAGCCGCAGCTGGAAGGCGTCGCTGTATTTGCCGACATCGTGGAGCCACGCGGCAAATTCGGCCTCGCTCTGCGCCCCGAAGGGGGCTGCGAAGGAACCGGCCAGTCTGGCAGTGCCGGCGAGATGGTCGTAGACGGTCTGGGTGCGGGTGCCGTCCTCGCTGATGTGGGCAAGACGTGTGGAGTGCTCCATAAAATGACCTCCTGACTCTGGTTTGCAATAAGGATACGCTTTTCAAAAAGCGGCTGTCAACAAAACGCGCTTTTCGACGAAAAATTCTGGGACTTTGCACAAAAAGCAGACGGAAAAATCTGCAATGTGCCAAAGAAGAAAGAAATGAGTATTTTCATGTTTTTATAATAATACAAATAATGTCCAATAAACTGGACTTTTACTGATTTTTCAGGCAAAAATGAAAAGAGAACTGCGTTTGCTGTACTGCGGGAGGAAGACCGCCCATCAGCAGAGAAAAAATGAAGATGTTGTGTACAACAACACCGCATTAAGATGGAATTAAGGCAGGGTTAAGAAAGCCGCAAGAAAAGTGCTGAGTTATTCCATCTGGGAATGGACTTTCGGGAAAATCAAGGCGAATATCCCCCTTTTCATTTACTGAAATCTGTTGTATTATGAATAACAGATATGAAATCAGAGAAAAAGCGCCGCGATGAAGCGCAAACAGGAATGATAAGAAAAATAAAGGGCAATAGGGGGAGAGCTACGATGGACGAAAAAGATTACGAGCTGCTGCACGCGCTGGACGAGACGCGCAACATCACCCACGCAGCGGACAAACTGTACATGACCCAGTCGGCATTGTCCAAGCGCATCAAGGCGCTGGAACAGGAGCTGGGGGTGGAGATCGTCCTGCGCTCGCGGCAGGGCATCCGCTTCACGCCGGCCGGTGAACAGGTGCTGCTCCACAGCGCCGCCGCCGCCCGCGAGATGGAAAAGATGCGCCGCCAGCTGGCTGCCATCCAGGGCGAAGCCTGCGGCACCCTGCGGGCAGGCATCTCGGTGAACTTCTCCTACTACCGTCTGCCCGAGGTGCTGACCGAGTACCACAAAGCCTACCCGAAGGTACGCCTCGACATCGCTACCGGCCACAGCCGGAACATCTACCAGCAGATGCTGGACTCTTCGCGGGACGTGGCAGTGCTGCGGGGCGAGTATCCGTGGGACGGTACCCAGTTCCTGCTCTCGCAGGAGAATATCTGCCTGATCTGCAGCGAGGAGAACAAGGACAGACCCATCTCCGATTACCTTTATATCGACCACAGCAGCGACGCCACCATCAGCGCCCAGATGGCCCGCTGGCGCTACGAGAACGGCGTGACCAACGATGCGGGTAATTTTGTGGTGGATAACATCATGGTCTGCCGCGAGATGGTGGAGCGGGGCCTTGGCTGGGCGCTGATGCCGGAAGTGGCGCTGGATAACTTTAAGGGATATGTCAAGCCCTGCACCTTCGAGAACGGCGAGCCCTTCGTCCGGCGCACCTATATTTTCTGCCAGAGAGACGCAGCCGCCCTGCCGCAGGTGCAGCTCTTTATGGACATGCTCAAAAAGCACCGCTGAGAGGAGAAAAACATGGAAACGACTGTTTCGCTGGTCCAGATGCTGGATGCACGGGAGCGCCGGGTGCAGCATCAGCAGGAGCTGCTGGCCCAGTATCACAAGCCGCTCATCTGCTTTACCATGAATATCTGCGGCCCGATAAAGGATTCGCCCCTCATCCGGCGGGGCTTTGCGCGGGGGCGTCAGCTGCTGCGCCAGCAGTTTCTGCGGGCAAAGCTGACGCCGCTGTATCAGGACGCCGTCCGGGAAGTGACCGGTTGCGAGGCGTTCTATGTGCTGGACGCCGACCCGCTGACTATCAAGAAATTCACCACCGACATCGAGGACGCCACCCCGCTGGGGCGGCTGTTCGACATGGATGTCATCCGCCCGGACGGCCTCAAAGTGGACAGAGAAGAGCTAAACCTCGAAGGCCGCCGCTGTCTCATCTGCGGCGGGCCTGCTAAGGTGTGCAGCAGCCGCCGCGTCCATACCGTGGCCGAACTGCAGGAAAAGACGACGGAGATCTTGACCGAGGCCCGGGACGCGCAGGACATTGCCGACGCGGCCCGTCTGGCCGTCCGCGCCCTGCTCTACGAAGTGACCACCACCCCGAAGCCCGGCCTTGTGGACCGGCACAACAGTGGAAGCCATAAGGACATGGACGTCTTCACCTTCATGGACAGCGCCGCAGCGCTCTATCCCTATTTTGAAGACTGCGCCCGGACGGGCCGCGAGACGGCGGAACAGCCCGCGCCCGAGACATTCGCGGCCCTGCGGCCTCTGGGCTGTGAGGCCGAGGGCGAGATGCTGGACGCCACCGGCGGCGTCAACACCCACAAGGGCGCGGTCTTTTCGGTGGGCATCGTCTGCGCGGCGCTGGGACGCCTCGACCGTTCCCTCTGGGCCGAAGCAGCCCGCGTTCTGTCAGAAGTATCCGCAATGACGGCGGGCCTGACCGAGAAGGATTTTGCAGGCGTCACTGCCGAGAACGCCGCCACCGTGGGCCAGAAGCTTTATATTCAGTACGGCATCACCGGTGTGCGCGGGCAGGTGGAAGCTGGACTTCCCACGGTGCTGAATGTCGGTCTGCCGGTGCTGGAAGAGGGCCTTGCCAAGGGTTACGACTTCGACCGCGTCGGCGGCGGCGCACTGTTGGCCATCCTGGCCAACAGCACCGATACCAACATCATTGCCCGCTCGAGCCGGGAGCGTCAGCTGGCCCTCACCGAAGAGCTGAAAGCCCTTCTCGCCCAGACACCTTACCCGGATAAAGATGCGCTCGCGGCGCTGGATGACCGGTTCATTGCGGAAAATCTCTCGCCCGGCGGCAGTGCCGACCTGCTGGCGCTGACCTGGCTGCTCCATTTTGCAACTACTGAGGGGAATATCAATGAGTGAATATACCATTTCGCAGGTCTATCCGACCGATAAAACCGTTCTGGCCCAAATCGACACACTGCTGGGTCAGGAGGGCATCCGCCGCGACGGCAATCTGGACTACATCTGCGCCATGTTCGACGAGGAATATAACGTCATCGGCACCGGCAGCTGCTTCGGCAATACCCTGCGGTGCTTCGCCGTCAGCAGTGCCCATCAGGGCGAGGGTCTGCTGAACCAGATCATCACCCACCTCATCGAGGTGCAGTGCGCGCGGGGGAATATGCACCTGTTTCTCTACACCAAGGTAAAAAGCTCCAAGTTTTTCGGCGACCTCGGCTTCTACGAGATCGCCCGGGTGGAGGATACCCTTGTCTTCATGGAAAACCGCCGCGACGGCTTCGGGGCTTATCTGCGCGATCTGGAAAAGACTAGGACCGAGGGCAAAAGTGCGGCCCTCGTCATGAACGCGAACCCTTTTACCCTCGGTCATCAGTATCTTGTGGAAAAAGCCGCTGCCGCCTGCGACACGCTCCACCTGTTCGTGGTCAGTGAGGACGCCAGCCTCGTGCCTTTTGCCGTGCGCAGGAAGCTGGTGGAGGCGGGCGTGGCCCATCTGCCGAATGTGGTGCTCCACGACAGCGGCCCCTACATCATCTCGAATGCCACCTTCCCCAGTTACTTCCTGAAGGATGAGGCAGCTGTCATCGACGGCCACGCCCGGCTGGACCTCGCCGTCTTTACGAAAATCGCGGCGGCGCTGAACATCACTGCCCGCTATGTGGGCGAGGAGCCTACCAGTCAGGTGACGGGGCTTTACAACCAGATTATGTGCGAGCAGCTGCCCAAAGCGGGTATCGAGTGTGTTGTTGTACCCCGCAAAGAAGCAAACGGCAAGGCCATCAGTGCTTCCACCGTCCGCCAGTGCCTGCAGAGCGGCGACTGGGATACCCTCGGGACGCTGCTGCCCAAGACCAGCCTCGACTATTTCCGCAGCCCGGAGGCAGAGCCGGTGCTGGCACGCATCCGCAATGCGGGCAATGTCGTGCATTACTGAGAAAAACTTCCTCTCTCTTTGTGGTCATGACAACAGAAATAGGACGAAGCATCTGTTATAATAGGCCCATCAAGAAAAGGAGAGTGTGGATATGATACGTAAAATCATTCATATAGACGAAGAAAAATGCAATGGCTGTGGTGCCTGTGTCACTGCCTGCCATGAGGGTGCCATCGGCCTCGTGAACGGAAAGGCCAAGCTCATGCGCGACGACTACTGCGATGGCTTCGGCGACTGCCTGCCCGGCTGCCCCACCGGTGCCATCACCTTTGAGGAGCGGGAGGCCGCTGCCTACGATGAGCAGGCTGTGCTGGAAAACAAACAGAAAAAGGCTGCTGCCGCTGCCGAAAAGCCCGTCTTCCACGGCTGCCCGGGCAGCGCCATGCGCCAGTTTGACCGCCAGCAGGCCGCACCGGCTGCAGCTCCTGCCGCCGCCCAGCCCTCGCAGCTGGCCCAGTGGCCCTGCCAGATCAAGCTCGTGCCGGTGAATGCACCCTATTTTGATGGTGCCAAGCTGCTTATCGCCGCCGACTGCACCGCCTACGCCTACGCGAACATCCATCAGGAGTTCATGCGCGGCCATGTTACCCTCATCGGCTGCCCCAAGCTGGATGCCGTGGACTATAGCGAGAAGCTGACCGAGATCATCCGCAATAACGACATCAAGAGCGTTACCGTCCTGCGGATGGAGGTGCCTTGCTGCGGAGGTCTCGAACACGCCGCCGTCACTGCCCTCAAGAACAGCGGCAAGTTCATCCCCTGGAATGTCGTCACCTTCTCGGTGGATGGCCGTATCCTCGACCGGTAAATAATCGCAAACCAAAAAAGCAGACGCTGCACAAAGCGTCTGCTTTTTTTGTATCATTCAGTTTGTGGTCTGGGTGGCGGACTGTATCATCTTCCAGACAGACTCGATGCTCTGGCGTATTTGAGCCAGCGTGGCGATGTCCTCGTCGCTCATCCGGGAAGCCGGGAGAGAGAGCACCGTCTTGGCAGAGGTCACCGTGCCGGTGAGCTGGATGTGGACGTTGTGGTCCGGGATGGTCAGCAGCACATGGATGGGCGTGGTCTTCGAGAAGAGGGCGTCCGTCGAAAAGCCGAGCACGAGGGTCGTGCCGTCGGCTGCGGCGGGGAACTGATAGTAGCGGTAGCCGTCCCGTGCGGCAGAAGGAGAGACTTTTTTCAGCCCCTTGAGCGAGAGGGTGAAGCCGGAAAGCTCCTGAAGCTCGACCTTGTTCGTCTCGACGCCTAGCACGGCGGAAGCCTGCGTCTGGGAGATGTAGTCTCCGAGGCTCCACTCGGGCAGAAGAACGCTTGCGATGGAGAGTTTATCGGTGACAGCCTGACGCAGAACGGTGTAGAGCTGCCCGATGTCGAAGAGCGTCTCTTCCGAGTCGATATAGACCCGGGTGAAGGGAGACGTCTTGACGGAGTCGTCTTCGTTGAGCTGGTAGAAAGAGAGCTGCAGCTTTCCGGGCGCATACTGGCCGCTGATACTGCCGCTGGAAGCGTTCACCCGATCGAGGATGTTCAGCAGCGGCGGCTTATCCGGGCTGTTGGGCGTTATCTCATACCGGAAGGTGAAGGATGCACCGGTTTGCAGAGCCGAGATTTTGCTGTGCAGCTGGAAAAAGACCACGCCCACAGCGACCACTACGGCCACCAGCACGACCGCTAAAGCAACAAAAAGCGGATTGACACGTTTTTTTGGAGATGCCATCTGCAAGACCTCCTGTCATAGACTCTATGATTATAGCATACGAGCAGGTGGACGAAATGTCAAGCCGGAACTTGACGTTATCAGACGGTCAGCGTATACTGTCTGATACATCTTATATAAGGTAAAAGGAGGCAGAGATGAAAATAGCGATACTTGGTACCAGCGGCAGCGGGAAATCCACGCTGGCAAAGCGCCTGGGGGAGAGATACGGCCTGCCGGTGCTCCATATGGATACCGTGCATTTCCTGCCCGGCTGGGTGGAGCGGCCCTTCGCCGAGGAAGAAGCCATTGTCCGGCAGTTTCTCGACGAGAACGCAGGCGGCTGGGTCATCGACGGCAATTATAGCAAGAACTGCTATGCCCGTCGGCTGAAAGAAGCGGATAAAATCATCGTGCTCTGGTTTTCACCGCTGGTCTGCCTTTGGCGGGCGATACGGCGCTGGCAGCAGAACAAAGGCCGTGTGAGGGAGTCGTCTGCGCCCGGGTGCGAAGAGAAGATAGATGCCGAATTCGTCCGCTGGATCCTCCACGATGGGCGCACGAAGCAAAAGTGGGCGAAGATGGAGAGGATCGGGGAAAAGTACCCGGAGAAATATGTATTGATTCGGAACCAGCGGGAGCTGGATGGGTTCTTAAAGGAACTTTGAACTGGTTCTCGCGCCGATGGCGCGGGGGCAGAGCGCGGTTACGCGAGGTTAAGTTCTCTTTTGCGTGCCAAAAGAGAACCAGAACTGGTTCTCGCGCCTGTGCGCGGGGCAGAGCGCTTTTTCATTAAGGCTAATTGTTCTCTTTTGCTGGCAAAAGAGAACCAGAAAACCACCAGCGATTTCGACGCGCTGGACCCACGAGAAAGGGGCTGCTCGCCCCTTTCAGACCCCGAAGGAGTTGTCGAAACGGAAAAAAGCTAGCCGCTTCGCTAAACGCTTTTTTCTCGTTTCT
>OGDU01001316.1_pt1 | contig 20233 bp, 8 predicted proteins | sample 1570371 | NCBI WGS metagenome assembly OGDU01 (sample SAMEA2581977, study PRJEB24529) | metagenome | biome: Human gut stool | place: China | collected 2011
GTAATCGTCTATATTCTCGAAGGTCTGCTGGCTCTGGTCTTCATTTCGCCGCTGATCTGGGTGGTGGTCTGCTCGTTCAGTCCGCAGCCTGGTTCCGCACAATCCAAGGGCTGGGGTGTGAACAACTATCTGACGTTGTTCGGCTACCAGGAAGGCCTGCCGAAGTACCTGTTCAACTCGGTGGTGGTGACGTTGGTCGCCGTGGTGTTCTCCGTGGTGGTGTGCACGCTCGCAGGCTATTCGGTCTCCCGTTTCGACTATCCGGGCCGCAATCTCGGATTCATGGTGACGTTGTCCATTTTGATGGTGCCGTATGCGTCTCTGCTGATTCCGCTGATGGTGTGGTACAAGGATATTGGTCTGAACGATTCCTTGCTGGGTGTCGGTTTGGTTATTACCTTGTTCCAGCTGCCGATGAGCACGTTCATCATGCGTAATGCTTTCGATGCGATTCCGAAGGATATGGAAGAGGCCGCCATGGTCGATGGCTGCAACTCCCTGCAGTCGCTGATTAAGATTCTGGTGCCGGTCGTCAAGCCGTCGATGGTCACTGTCGGTCTGCTTGCTTTCCTTGAGGCTTGGAACAATTTCATGATTCCGCTGTACCTGTCGAGTTCGTCGAACGCCACGCTGCCGCTCGCTTTGGTGAACATGCGTCAGCAGACTATGGGCGTCATTGATTACGGTGCCACCGAAGCTGGCGTCGTAATTCTGATGATCCCCGCAGCCATCCTCTTCCTAGCCCTCCAGAAGTACTACGTCAAAGGGTTTATGGCTGGAGCCGTCAAGGGCTGACACCTGGCGATGTCAGCCCTTGGGAGACAGCCCAGTGGACTGTTTCCAGGCTCCGGCCTGAGCAGGGCCGAAGGCGGAGTAGCCAAGAGCCGTCAAGGGCTGGCGAAGTCCTTAATCTTAAGGAAATATCATGAATGTAACTATTACTTCTCCTTTCTGGAAGCAGCGTCGCGACCAGATCGTTGAATCCGTCATTCCCTATCAGTGGGGTGTGATGAATGATGAGATTGCCACTGAAGTTCCGGATGATCCGGCTGGCAATCAGCTTGCCGATAATAAAAGTCATGCCGTGGAGAATCTGCGTATCGCAGCCGGTGATGAGGCCGGTGAATTTCATGGCATGGTCTTCCAGGATTCCGACATATATAAGTGGTTGGAGGAAGCGGCTTACGCACTGTCGTATCATCCTGATCCGCAATTGCGGGAACTGTGCGATGAAACCGTCGACCTCATCGCACGTGCGCAACAATCGGACGGATATTTGGACACTCCGTACCAAATCAAAACCGGTGAATGGGCGCATCGTGAGCGTTTCACACTGATTCAGCAAAGCCATGAAATGTATGTCATGGGCCACTATATTGAGGCTGCTGTCGCCTATCATGAGGTGACCGGTAACCAGCAGGCGCTTGACGTGGCGTGCCGTATGGCGAATTGCATCGATGCCAATTTCGGCCCGGAGGACGGCAAGATCCACGGTGCTGATGGACATCCGGAAATCGAATTGGCGTTGGCGAAGCTGTATGATGCGACCGGTGAGGAGCGCTATCTGAATCTGGCGCGGTATCTCATCGACGTGCGTGGTCAGGATCCGCAGTTCTACGCCAAGCAGATCGCCGCTGTCGACAACGACTACATTTTCCGGGATCTGGGATTCTACAAGCCCACGTACTTCCAAGCCGCGCAGCCGGTACGCGAGCAGCAGACCGCTGACGGCCATGCTGTGCGCGTGGCCTATTTATGCACTGGAATCGCACATGTGGCGCGTATTACCGGCGATCAGGGCTTGCTGGATGCGGCGCATCGTTTTTGGAACAACATCGTGTCGAAACGCATGTATGTAACGGGTGCGATCGGTTCCACACATGTGGGGGAGTCGTTCACGTACGATTACGATCTGCCGAACGACACCATGTATGGCGAAACGTGCGCTTCTGTGGCGATGAGCATGTTTGCTCGCCAAATGCTTCTGTTGGAACCGAATGGTGAATATGCCGACGTGCTTGAGCGTGAGCTGTTCAATGGTGCCATCGCGGGCATCAGCCTTGATGGCAAGCAGTATTACTATGTGAATGCGTTGGAGACTTCGCCGGACGGTTTGGACAATCCGGATCGGCATCATGTGCTTTCGCATCGTGTCGATTGGTTTGGCTGCGCATGCTGCCCAGCTAATGTCGCGCGATTGATCGCGTCGGTGGACCGTTATGTGTATACCGAACGTGACGGCGGTCGCACCGTGCTCGCTCACCAGTTCATTGCGAATCAGGCAAGTTTTGATTCCGGGTTGCATGTGGAGCAGCGTTCCGATTTTCCGTGGAACGGTCATATTGAGTACATGGTGGAATTGCCCGCTGAGGCGGCTGATTCGGTACGTTTCGGCGTGCGTATTCCCACATGGTCGGCTGATTCCTATGCGCTGACATGCGATGGTGTTGCTGTGAAGACGGCTCCGGAAAACGGTTTCGTATATTTCGCAGTTGCTCCGGGAACTGCATTGCATGTGGTGCTGGATCTTGATATGGCAGTGCGATTGGTGCGTGCCAACTCTCATGTGCGTTGCGATGCAGGTCGTGTTGCGGTGATGCGCGGTCCGCTCGTCTATTGCGCGGAGCAAGCCGATAATGCCGGCGATCTGTGGACGTACCGTCTTGCTGATGGCGTGGATGCTGCGGATGCCACGGTTACTTTCGAGAGTGATTTGCTTGGAGGTGTTGACGCGGTGACGTTGCCTGCCGTTCGTGAGGCTGCGGATGCCGTGGACGCCCCGTTGTACATGTCCGCTCAGCGTGACGCCTCAGATGAGCGGACGTCGCTCAAGCTGGTGCCCTACTACGCATGGGCCAACCGCGAACTCGGCCAAATGAACGTGTGGTTGCGCAGCTAAACAAAAGAAAGACTTGCTACCCGGCGCTATGAGTGCCATGGTGCCGGGAAGCGGGTGAGCGCGGCGTGATCGATTGGAGCCGAATGCGCCGCGCTGACTGGAATGAGAGACCGGCTGCCCCTTATGGGGTGGCCGGTTTTGTCATAGCCCCTAGTATAAGACGGGAAAATGCGAAAACTTTCCTTTTCGCATAAAAGCCATCGTATGGCAGTTCACTTAGAAAGCATTGGAGAAAACTGAAAGAAAATTTGCGAAACCGTATTCGCGTCATGTATTCTTGAAATGTCGGTGGACGCTCCAATCTCATGTCCATCGCACGACTCTCATTCCTACAGAAAGAAAGTTGGATGCCAGGGAACGAGCCTTGGCAACCAAGGGCCAACGATGGTCCATGTAGGAGGAATTGATGACACCATCAACAAGGAAGAAAGGGATTGTCACGTCATTGGGCGTGCTGACGGCAGTGGCCACACTGTTGTCTGGCGGTGTGACGACCGCATACGCCAATGACGCGCTGACCAATCCGAACTCTGCCATGGGGTATCCGAGTTTCAAGGGGGCCGCCGACCCGATTCCGGGCACCGGCGTCGCTTTCGATCCCTCGACAAGCTACCTCAAGCAGGTGTTCGATGCGGATGTTGCCAACGGTGCCGGAACCGACACCGCACACGACTTCTGGATCGACAAGATGCTGACGCGCACAGGCACCGCACCAAACGGTACCGGCACCAACGATGCTGGCGACTACAACTATGCGGGCGCAGACAAGAACGAATACCTGTTCTCACGTGGCCGTGCCGCATTCATGTACACGCATACGCCGGAAGCACTTGGTTTCGTAGGAGATGTCGCATACTGGGATCAGACCGGCAACGACGGCTTTACCGTTGAGGTAAGCATTGGCGGTTCCAAGCAGACCCTGCGCGAGAACACCGACAAGCGCAAGCAGACGCCAAGCTACTTCACCACGGAATTCACCAACGGCGACAAGACCATTACCGTCACCGAAGTCAAGTACATCACCTACACCAATGTGATGGTCGCGAATTTCACCATCACCAGCACCACCGGCGGTGACGTAACGCTGACAGCAGCCTCGCCATTCGCACAAGACGGCAATGACGGCGACACTGAACTGACCGGTCGCTTCAATGTGAAGAACGATCTGACCACCATCTATCCACGGTTCTCCGGCAACGGTTTCACCGTAAAGGACGGCAAACTCGCTTCCACCCTCACCTTGGAAGCGAACGTGCCACAAACCACCAAGCTGCAGCTTGGCCTGATCGCCAACGAGTTGCCGGACTCCACCGCGGAATACGAAGCCCGATTCAACGGCGATCTCACCGATCCGGCCGCTTCCTACAAGGATTCCGTGACCACCTACAACCAGTGGTGGGTCGATAACATTCCTTACGTGGAAACCCAGGAACACAATATCGACAAAACCGTGTTCTACCGCTGGTGGCTGAGCCGTTTCAACATGTTGGACGCTAATATGCCGGGCAATACGTTCCAGTATCCGACCTCCATCGAAGGCGTGCTCGGATACAACAACCAGATCGTGCTGACATCCGGCATGTTCATCAACGACACCAAGTGGTTCCGTAACGCCGAATACTCGTACGGCACTTGGGTGTCGGCCGGGCAGACAGCCAAGAAAGGCCAGTCCGGGTATTACTACTACCACGACAATCCGGGCGATCCAGCCAATTGGAACCACAGCTACACGCAGTACATCACCAAGGCCGGTTGGGACTCCTACAAGGTGCACGGCGGCCCGTCATCATTGGCTGAAGCGTTGGGTGATTACGGTTCCGAAGATGTCAAAGGTCTGCTCAATTCGCAAAGCGAGCCAGACAGCAACGACAACCAGAATAGCAACGGCAACAAGCTGATCGACTGGTCGTGGTGGTCCATGACCGGCAACGATGCCGACGCGGTGTCGTTCTCCGAACCCGGTCGTTCCGGCCAGCGTATGGACCGTGCCGACGGTTCCGCCAACATGTGGGCCAACGCCAATGCCGCCGCGCAAGCATACAAGGCTGCCGGAGACACCGAAAAAGCCGCTGAAATGCAGCAGATCGCCGACGCCATCAAGCAGGATGTGCTCGACAACCTGTGGGATTCCGACAGCAAACTGCTGCTGCACAAGTGGCTGAACGACGGTCAATTCGCGAAATACAAGGAACTCAACAACTACTATCCGTATTCCGAAGGTCTGATGCCGACCGGCAATGATGATTACGATAGTGCGTTGCGCTTGTTCGAAGATGCCGACGAATTCCCGATTTTCCCGTTCTTCACCGCGAATCAGGCAGACAAGAAGGCGCTGAATTTCCCAGGATCAAACAATTTCTCCATTATCAATGCAACTCCGCTGCTGCAAATCTATTCTGCGGGAATCCGTGATTATAATGCTGCAGACAACGGATATATCACGAACGAATCGTTCAAGAAACTGCTGTATTGGGTGGCGTTCTCGCATTATCAGGGAGGCGACAACCAGTATCCGGACCAGAACGAATTCTGGAATATGGATAATAATTCCGCAGGAAGCACGATTCCGGAGAAGAACGCCGACGCCAGCAAAAACGGTGGAAAGATCACCTACCGTTCCTGGATTCACCACACCCAGCTTGGCACCACCAACTGGACGATTGTGGAAGACGTGGCAGGTATGGTTCCGCGTGAAGACAACAAGATTGAACTCAATCCGATCGAGATTCCCGGTTGGAACCACTTCACCGTCAACAACCTGAGCTACCACGGGCAGGATCTGTCGATCGTATGGAACAACGACGGCACCTACAACGCTCCGAAGGGATACACCCTGTATGTGGACGGCAACGCCGTGTTCACCTCCGATAAGCTCGCCCACCTCATCTACGATCCGGCCAGTGGAACCGTTGAGGTTGCCGATGATTCCGGAGCGGTGATCACCGGCGCGACCACCGCCACCATGCCGAACGCCAACGAAGTGACCTACGCATCGAACAGCAGGGTTACGCAGATCTTCGCGCAGTCCGGACAGAACGTGGACGAAGCGTCCAAGAGCCAGGCCAACGTGGCCAAGGACGCCGATGTGGAAGCCACTTACGAAACCAAGGGATACCCGGCAACCAATGCAGTGGACGGCAAGAACGTGATGGAATCCTTCTGGGGCACCAAGGGATCCAAGAACGCCAAGGATTCGCTGACCGTAACGTTCAAGAATGGCGTGCAGAACATCGACGACGTGCGTTTGTACTTCTACCAGACCTCGTCCAGCCAGACGATTGCCGGCTACAGTGAGCCGTCGGTGTACACGCTTGAATATCAGGATGAGGCCGGCGCATGGCATGTCCTGCCGAACCAGGTGCGTACGCCTACTTACGCGGGAGCCAACTACAACCGCGTGCAGTTCTCCAAGGTCGTGGCCAAAGCCATTCGTGCCACCTTCACTCCGCAAGCAGGTCAGGCCATTGGCTTGAAGGAGATTCAGGCCTACGAAACCGACATTGTGCCGGAAGGCGAACCTACGAACCAGACGCCAAGCGTTGACGCCTACATTGCCAGCAGCACCTCGTCCGGTGCGCAGCTGGTGGGCACGGTGAAGGACGACGGCCTGCCGTCTGACACGCTCACCACCACATGGGAGCAGGTGTCTGGCCCTGAAAACGGCGAAGCGAAGTTCGTCGACGCAACCGCTGCCAACACTACGGTCACGTTCAACCGTGAGGGTGACTATGTGCTCAAACTCACCGCATTCGACGGTGAGAAGACCGGTTTCAAGGAAGTCACCGTTCACGGCATTCCTTCCGACGGCACGGTGAATGTGGCTTCACAGTCCACGGCGAGCGCCAGCTTCACCAATCCATATCAGGCGAAGGACAATGCCAAGAAGGTTATCGACGGTCAGGTGTTGTATACCAATACTCCGAATGAGACTTGGAATAATTGGGGTGACAATACCGGTACCGAGCCGTGGCTGCAGCTTGCCTGGGATGGCACTGTTCCGTTGAAGAAGGCGAAGCTGTTCTTCTGGACTGACGGTGGCGGTGTGCCGATGGTCAAGTCGTGGAAGTTGCAGTATGCGGATGAGAATGGCGATTGGCAGGATGTGAAGCTTGCCGCCGGCCAGTCTTATACCACGATGCAGGGTGAAGGCAATGAGGTTCGTTTTGCCGAAACGGTGGAGACGAACAAGTTGCGTGTGCTGTTCCCGAAGGGTGCCATTGTTGGTGCTACCGAATTTGAGGCGTATGCGCTTGATCCGGTGAGCGTGGATGGCGTGAATCGTATGGTGCAGACTGGCAGCAAGGCTGCCGATGTGAATCTGCCGAAGACGGTGAGTGCCAGCTATACGGACGGTTCCCGTCGTGACTTGAGTGTTGCGTGGGATGCCATCACTGACGATCAGCTTGCTTCCGATAGCGAGTTTGCGGTTTCCGGAACGGTTATTGGCGCGCTCGCTGGAACCAAGGCCACTATTGGCGTGCGTTCCGACGCGCAGTCTCAGACTGCTGGTGCGGCTCAGCCGATCGAACAGACGGTGTACCAGAATTCCAAGTCGGTGGCTTTGCCGTCTGTGGTTCCGGTGCGATTCCCCAACGGCATGCTTGACGATCGCACGGTTATGTGGGATGAGGCAAGTGTTGCCGGCGTCAAGTTGGACACCATCGGCGATTATGAGGTGTCCGGCACGGCTGAGGGTTCAAGCTCGCAGGCCAAGATTACAGTGCATGTGGTCGCCGATCCGAATGGTGGTGCCGATCCTGATCCTGAGCCGACGCCGGATCCCAAGCCGGAGCCCGATACTCCGTTGACTGGTTGGATTGAAGGCAGGGCCATTGACACCACGGTGAGTGCCGAGGCGAGCTGGTCTCCGGCTTCCGGCAAGCTCAACGATGGTGTGCTGGTTGACGATACGTGGCCGTCTGATGATGACGCCGATGTGAATGGCCGCGTGTGGGGCAGCTGGGGTCAAGCTTCCGCTGGCATGTACGCGCAGTACACCTGGAGCAAGGAAGCCACCGTCGATTCCAGCCGTGTGCAGTTCTGGGCCAACTTCGCGGAGCGTAATGATGCCAAGGGTGGTTTGGATGTTCCGGACAGCTGGAAGATTCAGTACTTGGCTTCTGATGGTATATGGAAGGATGTGGAGAATGCGCAATACTCCACCGTGCGTAATTCCCCGGCCTCACGTGCCTCTGACGATGCTCAAGGCTGGAGCGTGGCCACGTTCACTCCGGTGAAGACCACGTCGTTGCGCTTGGTGCTTGATCCGCCGACCGCCGAGGGCGTCACCTTCGGTCTGGCGGTTGCCGAGTGGGGCGTGCATGCTGCGGAAAGCACTCCTGATCCGGAACCGACTCCTGACCCGGATCCAACCCCTGATCCGGAACCAAGCGTGGACAAGAGCAGGCTCGAATCCGCCATCAACGCAGCCGGTTCCGTGCAACAAGCTAATTTCACGCCGAACAGCTGGAAGGCATTCTCCGAAGCCATGGGTAACGCTCAAAAGGTGTATGCGGACGAGAGCGCCACCCAGGATCAGGTGGATGCGGCCATCAAGCAGCTTGAAGAAGCCCAGCAGACACTGGTGAAGAAAGCCGACACCACTGAGTTGAAGACGGTTCTTGACCAGGCACAGGGCGTCAGCGGTGACCTCTACACCGAAGCCAGCGCCAAGAAGTTGGCTGAAGCAGTGGATGCCGCCTCCAAGGTGCTGAACGATGAGAACGCCACCCAAGCTGATGCGGATGCCGCAGTCAAGCAGCTGACCGAGGCCATCGCCGGACTTGAACTCAAGCCAGCACCGAAGCCGGACGACGACAAGACCGACCCCAAGCCGAATGCCAAGCCTGGAAACAAGCCGGTTTCCAAGTCTGAAGTCAGTGCCGCAATCAGCAGCACCGGCAGCAACGTCATCGGCATCGCCGTCGTAGGAATGATCGTCCTGCTGACGGGAGCCGCCATCATGCTGACGCGCCGCAACCGCGACTAGCGCTAGCAATTGCTCAAGTCCTCTTACGGATCGCACGAGGAATACCAACGTAACCTAAGCAATCCGTAAGAGGACTTTTCAATATCCAATCGTGAAAACAGGAATATTCATGAGCTTTTCGCACATCTCACATGCGTCGATGAAGACGCTGGTGGCAGGCATCGCAGCCGCAGCCACCTTATGCACGGGAGCAATCGCAACCATGCAGACAGCCAACGCGGCCGACGCAAGTACCGCGCCCAGCGTCGCCGGACACGCCTACAACGATCTGCCGGTCGGCAATCCCGACGTCACCGTCACACAAATCGACAACAGTGCGTTGCCGGCAACCCTTCGCAACCCCATCGGGCAGAACGAAGGAACCAATACCCCCAACGACTTGTCGCAAAACTACTATTCCGCAGACGCATCCACCCTTGAATACGATGGCAAACTCTTCGTATTCACCGGACATGACGAGGCCGAACCAACCTACGGGTCCTTCAATATGAAAGACTGGGGCGTCTACGTAACCGACAATCCGGAATCCGGCAAATGGACGCACTACAAGACCATCGCCAAAGCCGACCTGTTCGACTGGGCAACCGGCGACGGAGCCTACGCAGGACAAGTAGTAGTCGACGATGCTGGCACCGCAGACACGGCCGACGACTGGTTTTACTACTACGTTCCAGTCAAAGACAAGAACGCAGCCGCGGGAGCCGACCCGTTCTCCATCGGCGTGGCCAAATCAAAAAGCCCCCTCGGACCATGGGTCGACGCCATCGGAGCGCCGTTGCTGACTACCACGCAGACGCAAATCGAAACCATCGATCCCGCATTCTTCGTGGACAATGACGGTACCGGATATCTGCACTTCGGCACCTTCAACAGCGAACTCGCCGTAAAAATGCAGCGGGACGCCAACACTGGCCGCACCTCATATGTTGCCGTGGAAACCATGGACGGAACGGCGGACGGAGCGCCGAAAATCTACAATATGCGTGACGCCGACGCGCTCGCCAACATACCCGACTACGATGCCAGCAAAGACGTGCTTGGCAGCGACTATGCGAACCAAGTGAACGCGTCGCTGACCTTGGGCAACAACGGCGGCGCTTATGCCAACGGGCCCAAAGGCTTCTTTGAGGCGGCATGGGTGTTCCGTGAAGGAGACACCTACTACAACGTGTACGACGGTGGCAAACCCGGGTCGGGAGTGGCGACCTGCGTGGAATCCAACTATCAGGCGTGCGTGCAATACTCCACGTCGGCAAGCCCTCTTGGGCCGTGGACGTACCAAGGCGTAATCGTCGAATCGGGATCGTCCACCACCATGCATCCGTCGATTCAACGATTCGGTGGCAAATGGTGGGTCACCTACCACACTGGAGACAAGACTGGTGGTACTGACTTCCGCCGTGCAGTCTGCATCGATGAAGTGACGTGGAATGGCGGGCGCATGAACGCCGTTTCGCATCCGACCAAAGCCGAACGGTTGCAACCCTCACGCAACGTGGCCCCCTATGCGTCAGTGGATGCGACCTACACCGAAACACCCGCCTACAAGGGTTCCGTGAACGACGGGCGAGTGCTGGAAACTGCTGTAGTACCGCCGAACCATTGGACGAACTATCGAAAGATGCCACAAACACAATCCTCCGATTCACTGATCTACCAGTGGAATGGCGCTGTACGTGTGAATGGATCGAAAGTCTGGTTCGATACCGATGCGAACGCATTGCGTGCCCCTGCCTCATGGAAACTGCAATATCTTGACGCAGACGGTTCCTGGAAGGACGTGCCCAATTCCAGCGAATACGGCGTGGATACAGGCAAGAACGCGCCTAATGAAGTGACATTCGACGCAGTGACCACCACTGCGCTCAAACTTGACATGACCGCGCAAGCCGTTGACGGGGGCTATGCTTCCGTTGGCGTTCCTGAATGGGAAGTATACGCGCAACAGGGAGCAGTTGTGGCTGAACGGCCAGCCGACGTCTACGCCAAGACCGGAGACGCGCCGGAATTGTCGAACACGGTGAAAGTCGCGTACGGCTCGGAAACAGTGGAAACTCCGGTTTTGTGGCGCACGGTGTCTGCTTCTTCGTATGCGCAGGCGGGTGAGTTCACCGTGCAAGGTGTGGTTGCTGGCATTGAAACCAAGCAGCAGGCTGATGATCTGACAGCTGGCAACGTAGCCGTGACCGTACATGTTTCCGACGATTACGTAAAACCGGCTGATACCATTGCTCCTGCCGTGCGTGTGGCATTGGCTGGCACGGCTGGCAATGATGGTTGGCTGGTCACTTCACCGATCGCTCTTATTACGGCTTCCGACAATGCGGCTGCGCCGATCGCAGAACTCGAACTTGCGGTCGGGGATGGCGCATGGGTGACCGTCGGAACGAATGTGAACACTGCGGTAAAGGCTGTGACTGGCGAGGGTATAGTGAGTGTGCGTGCGCGTGCCACTGATGCGGCCGGCAATGTGAGCGAAATCGCTGCTGCGGAAGCGCGTGTGGATGCTACGGCTCCTACGGTAACCGCCTCGGTAGATACGGTTTCCCGCACTATGACATTGACCGCCTCAGATGGTGCTGGATCCGGTGTGAAAACGGTGGAATACCGGGTTGGAAACGGCGAATGGCAGCAATATGAAGAAGGCGCGGCGATTACTGCTTCTTCGTCGAAGCGCGAAACGGTGAGCTATCGGGCTTCGGACATTGCTGGCAATATGTCGGCTGCGGGCGTCAAAGATATTCCATCCGATACGTCGGTGCCGTTGGCCGGCTATATCGAGCAAGATGCCGTTGCTACTGACGTGGACAAAAAAGCGTCTTCTTGGACAGCTGGTGTTGCCGCGCTTAACGACGGCAAAACCATTCCGGGCGATTGCACGGTTGATAACGCCTGCATTTGGGGTACGTGGCCGAATACCGGTGAAATGAAGCTCGACTACGAATGGGATCGCGAAGTCACCATCGATTCCAGCCGTGTGCAATTCACCTCCGATGGAGGGGGCTTGGGAATGCCGGCGTCGTGGAAACTGCAGTATTGGGATGCTGAAACGAATGCGTTTGTGGATATTCCCGATGCCACATATACATTGGTCACCAATGCTCCCGGCGCTTACGGTACCGATAACGGCGGATGGAGCGAGGCAACCTGGACTGACGCGGTGAAGACCACTAAGCTGCGCATGGTGATTCAATCCGGCAGTGCATCGCCGGCTGCCGCCGAATGGCAGGTTCATGCACCTGAACCGACTCCGGACCCGACCCCCGATCCGACGCCTGAGCCCGAGCCGGAACCAACGCCAACTCCAAAGCCGACTCCGGATATCGATAACAACGGCAAGCAGGACGGTAATAATGCCAAGCCTTCTGCGAAACCGCAATCATCGCAGCAATCTCAGTCTCAACGTAAGAAGAAGCTAAGCTCTACAGGCGTCGCTACTACGGCAATCGTCATTGCCATGACGGTGCTGGCCACGGCGGGGTGCTGCATCTTCGTAGCCAAGCGGGGCAAGCTGCGTAACTGAATCCAACATAAAAGTGGTAAGTTCTCAGCCTCGGCCTCTGGACTGAATATGTGTGCTTGACGCACTCAAGGTACCGTTACGCGGTCTTCGCGGCAAGCCGCTCACTTCGCCTGAGGAAAACCCACTGGGCTTTCCTCTTCACGGCTCAGTGGCCAAGCCTACGATCAAGCACACGTATTCAGCCGCCGACCTTTGGAGTCCGACCCCTACGTTTGTGTGAACTCGGACGTCATCGGACCCCATTTTGCTCATAACTCGCCTATGTATGGCAGATTTGCGGGTCTGTCAGGAAGCATCTCGCCTATATATGGCAGAAGACTTCGCTAAAAAGCCATATAGGGGGTATGAAAACGCATGTTTTCTGACTCCAGTCTGCCATATATAAGTGAGATGCCTCGTGACGAGACTCAAAATTTGCCATATATAGTCGAGATATGGCTCGGCTGTTGGTGGCTTGAGACGGCGACATACGATCGCGGATCGCGTAGGTGGTCGCCGTTTTTGTGATTTATGGGCTAATCTCAGAAGAGACAGATTCGATGGCCGCGAACGGTGAGAACCAACGCGAGAGAATGCGCGAGCGGCCGCGTAAGGGAGGAAAGCCCATGTCCAAATCATTCGTCAACAAGGCGCTGCTCGGCGGCGCAGTCGCTGCAGGCGCCGCAGTGTGGGCGATCGCGCCGCGTACCTTCTCCGATAAGCGCCGCAATTATGTGCCGTCCATTCCCGACGTGTGGTACGCGCATCGTGGCCTGCATGACGCGGGTTCCGGTCTGACCGCGCAGTATGCCAACGAGAGCGGCGAGTATGTGGCGCTGGCACGTCGCATGGCCATGAAGGCCGGCTATGGCAGCCCCAGCGTGACTGGTGCGATCGCTCCGGAGAACTCGCTTGCGGCATTCGCAGCGGCTTGCGAAGCCGGCTATGGCATCGAGCTTGACCTGCAGATGACCGCCGACGGCGAAATCGTGGTGGTGCATGACGGCGATCTGATGCGCGTCGCCGGAGATCCACGCCGTATCGCCGATCTCACGTACGATGAGCTGACCCGCATCCCGCTGTTCCCAACCGACGCCCCCGGTGCCGCCGTGGCAGCGCCGTTGCCGGGTTCGCTTGAGAAGCCACCGCTGGTCACCACGCCTGACAGCGCTCCGGAAGGGTATTTCCAGCATGTGCCACTGTTCGCCGACGTGCTCAAGGTAGTGGCGGGTCGTGTGCCGCTGATCGTCGAATACAAGTTCGACGACAATTCCAAGTGGGATCCGCGCGATGTCGAGCTCATGGAAAAGGGCGACGCGCTGCTGCAGGCCTATTCCGGCGCGTATGTGATCGAATCGTTCAATCCGGCAGCCGTCAACTGGTATAAGGAGAACCGTCCGGAAGTGTGCCGTGGCCAGCTTTCCTGGTGGCCGCAGGGGGAGGAGAAGCCGTCTGATCCTGCTGCGCTCGCCAAGGAATATGCGGCCGGTGCGCTGATTTTCGACTGGATTTCCCGCCCTGATTTCGTCGCCTACGATTGGCATGGCGGCAACAGTCCGCAGGTACGGTTGGCTCGTTTCATGGGTGCCGTTCCCGTGTCGTGGACAGTGCGCAGCCGCGACGAGCTCGCACAGTGCGATGACTGGTTCGACCATCATATTTTCGAAGCGTTCGTCCCCGACGAGCAGTAGAGGTTTTACATATGATTTCGGCCTGCCGCCGCATGATTTGCGTTGTGGCAGGCCGTTTTTATTCGATTTACTTGATTGACTGATTGGGTTGATTCGGTTGAGCTCTGATGCGGTCAGTCGATCACGCCATATAGACGGTCGCCGGCATCGCCCAAGCCTGGCACGATGTAGCACTTGTCGTTGAGCTTCTCGTCGACGGCGCACAGCACCAGCTTGAACTTAATGGATGGGTCGAGGTTCTCCTCAACGAACTTCAGGCCTTCCGGAGCGCCCAGAATGCACACGGCGGTAACATCCTTTGCGCCGCGCTCGGCCAGGTAATGTGTTGCTGCGACCAGCGTGCCGCCAGTGGCGAGCATCGGGTCGATCAGGAAGCACTGACGGCCGCTCAGATCGTCGGGCAGACGGTTCGCGTACGTGATCTGCTGGGTTGGGTTCTCCTCGTCGCGCTTCATGCCAAGGAAGCCGACCTCAGCGGACGGGATCATCTTGGTCATGCCGTCAAGCATGCCCAGGCCAGCGCGCAGCACAGGCACAATGATCGGCGCCGGGGAAGCGATGTGCTTGCCTACCATCGGAGCGACGGGGGTCTCGATCGGCTTGTCCACGACTTCGACGTCGCGGGTGGCCTCGTAGGCCTCAAGCATCACGAGTTCGGAAACGAGCTCGCGGAACGTGGAGGACGGGGTGTTCCTGTCGCGAAGAACGGTGAGCTTGTGGTCCACCAGCGGGTGGTTCAAAACATGAATATCCATGTCTTCTAAGCGTAGTCCATAATCGCGAGGAAAAGCGCGGGAACTGGGAAAGGAGCCAAGAAAGAAACTGAAAATCGTATGAAAAAAGCAACGAAACTTAAGAAGAGGGAAAGCGCCGAACCACGAAAGCGCCTGTCGGCGCAAAGGCCGCTCGCAGCGGCAAAAAATGGAGCCCGGGGCTATGCATGGCCCGGCGCGAGTTCCTATTCTACAGATGCTGCAGACCGTACGTTACGTCGTGTCGCGAATTGATGGTGCGAGCGCCGTAAAACACTTCCGGTAGCGGTACAGAGGTGGGTGCAGAGGCAGGTGCAGGGGGCAGGCACGGAACGCGTTACTCCAGTTTTCCGCGACGCCACAGATTCGCCCCATGGCGAAAATCCTTGGCCGTGACGAACAGATTGCCGGCCGTGTGCATCAAACGGGACGATTTCGTACGTACCTGCTTTTCCATGGCGGAAATGCCGGAATCGCTGCTATCGGAACCTTCCGCAGCTTTCAATCGTGCGATCATATTGCGTGCCTCGATGCGCAATCCCAACGCAACCACGTCGGTGAACGCGGCCGCACGTTCCAGCGCAACCGCAAAATCGCCGGTGAACGCGCCTGCGAGAATCGAATCGGCAATATGCGCAATGTCATCTTCCGTGGGCGCCTGATCGACGCCGGCAATCGCCGAGGCGGTAGTGGCAACCGGCTCTCCAGCGCGCCACAACCGCGCGATCGACTCGCGATTCTTCCGCATCCACGTGCGCAGCAGATACAGCCGCCACAGAATGCCCGGCAGCGAATCCGGCTCGGCGCTGCTCCACAGTTCGGCGATCACGTCAACGCCCTCGCGGTCCACCAGCGTGAGCACGCGCTCCACCAGTTCGGCATCCTGCGTATGATGCACGCGGTCCAACAGTGCGGCCGCCGAAGCGTGGCTCATCTCGTTGATTTGCGCCGGATCGGCACCTCCCGCGATATTGTCGGCCATCATCTGGTCGAGTTGCCCCGGGCGGGCCGGACGCGGCGATCCGGTGTTGGTGAAACCGGCGGAACGGCTTGGTACAACCGATCCGGAACCGTAATGCATGCTAGTAGACAATGGGCGAAACCTTTTGAATATCGATAATGCTGGGACCTTGCGGCGTATCGATTATAAACAGCGCTACGGCGGTGCCGGTAGGCATGAACGGCGTTTTGGCGATGAGCTGCTTGGAGAGCGCTTTGCGGGCGCATAGTCCGCGCAAGTGATCGAACATGCCTCCGATAACCGGTCGGTGCATGCAGATCGCCGTGGTTTCGCGGGTCTCGAGCGTGAGCTGGATCTGCTTGAGGAACGCCAGCCATGCGATGGTCGGGTGCTCGGCGAAGGCGTCTTCCGTGAGCGCGTCGATGTGTTCCATCGGGCGTTCGGTCTGCCAGCTAAGCACCTGCAGTGTTTCCTGGCAGCGCAGCCATGGTGAGGTTGCGAGGCGGGTTGGGTTGTAGCAGGCGAGTTCGCGGTTGAGTGCGAATGCCGCGGCCGCGCCTTTCGGAGTGATCGGCCGGTTCGCGTCGGTGCCTTTCCAGGATTTGCGCGATTCGGCTTTGGCGTGACGCACGATCATCAGATTCTGCGCGGTCGCGGCACCCTCCTGTACGCGGTCCACAAAAATGGCGAGGGTGTTTTTATCGGTGGAATGCGTGAGGATTTTACGTGCTTCACGTATGGAAACCCACACGATATCGTTGATTTCGCCTACATCCGCGCGATGCACGGGGCCGAATGCGTCAAGCAGATGTTCCGCATCATCTCCGGAAATCGGTTGCGCCATCCAATACAACGTGTGCTTGGTGTCGACGGCGCGATCGTGTGAATGCCGGGTTTTCTTGCCTTCTTCGGACAGTGGATATTCGACTTCACACAGATACGGGCCGAGTGCGATGGAAACGCCTGTCTCCTCGCCGATTTCTCGCACTGCGGCATGACGATGCGATTCGCCCTGCTCGAGTTTGCCTTTCGGCCAGCTCCAGTCATCGTACTTTGGTCGATGCACGATGCACACTTCAATGCTGTTGAGTTGTTCCTTTGGAGTTTTCTGCGCTGCGATTGCTGGATTTTCCGCGATTTCGCTACCGGTTTTCCACCGCCATACAATACCCCCGGCGGCTTCTACGACACGTCTCATGCTCTCGCTCATATCTTTCATTGTAAGTGGTTGGGCACGGGTTTCCCCATGATTGCGCGACGGCAATCGTGCCATCCGAGTTTTCCTGCGTTTTCCCACGATGGTGATCGCGTATGCCGCAACATAGGAAATGGCCGATTCTGCAACAGCAGAATCGGCCATTTCCTACGGTTTAGTGCCTTGCCGGTCGGCGCGTATGCTTCTTGATGAGATATTCCTGGGAATCGACCAGCGGGCGACCCTCCTCATCCTTCGCATGACGCACGTAGGTTCCGTCGGCTGCCATATGCCACGAGGTGGTGGAATCGGCCATTTGCAGATCCACGTACTTGATCAGCTCGTCGATCTGCTCCGGAGCGGTGATGCGTACCAGCGCTTCGACTCGACGGTCGAGATTGCGGTGCATCAGATCGGCGGAACCGATCCACACTTCCGGACCTGCGGCCGGACCTTCACCGATCTGCGGGCCATCGGAGTTCGCGAATGCGTAGATACGGCTGTGCTCGAGGAAACGACCCAGAATGGAACGCACGCGAATGTTCTCGGAAAGTCCTGGAACACCCGGCTTGAGCGCGCAGATGCCGCGTTCCACGATGTCGATCTTCACGCCGGCCTGACTTGCACGGTACAGCGCGTCGATGGTCTTCTCGTCCACGATGGAGTTGACCTTGATCTTAATCCATGCTTCCTTGCCTGCGCGTGCCGCATCCTCTTCGCGGCGGATGCGCTGAATCAGACCGGAACGTACGGTACGCGGCGCTACCAGCAGACGGTGGAAGCTCGACTTCGGCGCATAACCGGACAGCTGGTTGAACAGGCGGGTCATATCCTGGCCGACCACCGGATCGCAGGTCAGCAGGCCGAGATCGGTGTAGATGCGGGCGGTCTTCGGATTGTAGTTACCGGTGCCCACATGGCAGTAGCGGCGCAGGCCGTCGGCTTCCTGACGCACCACAAGGCTCAGCTTGCAGTGAGTCTTCAGGCCCACGATGCCGTACACCACGTGCACGCCGGCGCGTTCCAGCTTGCGTGCCCATGCGATGTTGGCGTCTTCGTCGAAGCGTGCCTTGATTTCGACCAGTGCCAGCACCTGCTTGCCCGCATGCGCCGCGTCGATGAGCGCGTCGATGATCGGGGAGTTGCTGGACGTACGGTACAACGTCTGCTTGATGGCGAGCACCTTCGGATCCGCCGCAGCCTGCGCTAGGAACGCCTGAACGGAGGTAGAGAACGAATCGTACGGGTGATGCAGGAGGATATCGCGTTCGCGAATCGCTGCAAAAATGTCTTGCGCGCGGGACGACTCCACCTCGGCAATCTGGCGATTGGTGGTCGGCACGAACGAACGGTACTTCAAGTCCGGACGGTCGATGCCGCCAAGTTCGAAGAGCACGGTCGCATCGAGCGGTGCCGGCAGGCGGTACACCTCATCGGCACTGACGCGCAGCTGATCGGCGAGCAGCTGGGAAAGGAACGGGCTGGTCTCGTCGGAAATCTCAAGACGGATCGGCGGTCCGAAACGACGGCGCAGCAGCTCCTTCTCCATGGCGTTGAGCAGGTTCTCTGCATCATCCTCTTCCACGTCGATATCCTCGTTACGGGTAACGCGGAAGGATCGCGCTTCCTTGATGATCATGCCCGGGAACAGGGATTCCAGGTGTGCGATGATCAGGTTCTCCATGGTGATGAAGCCGTAGCGCACGTTGGTGGCATCGTCGTCGGTCATGTCGTCGACGGGCACGAGACGGTTCAGGTTTCCAGGAATCTTCACGCGAGCGAAGTGGGACTTGCCGGAAGCCGGGTTCTCCACCAGCACGGCGAGGTTGATGGAACCGCCGGAAATGTACGGGAACGGGTGGGCCGGATCCACGGCGAGCGGCGTCAGAACAGGGAACACCTGCTGACGGTAGTAGCGAGACAGGCGCTCCTGTTCGGCGGCGGTGAGCTTGTCCCAGCTCAGCAGCACGATCTGTTCCTTCGCCAGGTCGGGAAGAATGTGATCGATCATGTAGTGCGCGTGCTCGTCCTGCAGGCGGTGCGCCTGCTCGCTGATGGCGCGCAGCTGCTGCCTTGGGCTCAATCCGGAGGCGGCCGTCACGGCGATGCCGGTGTCGATGCGGCGCTTCAGACCTGCGACGCGAACCATGAAGAACTCGTCGAGGTTGTTCGCGAAGATCGCGGCGAAGCTTGCGCGTTCGATGATCGGCAGATCTTCGTCTTGGGCAAGTTCGAGGACTCGTTTGTTGAACTTCAGCCAGCTCAACTCGCGGTCGAAGAAGCGGTCGTTCGGCAACGGCTCTTCGCCGGCCTGAAGCTCACGCTTGTCGTTTTTATCGGTCTCGGCGATATGCTCAGCTATCTGGCTGCGCAAGATCGCCTTCGAGGGTGCGTCAAAAATCTGTGCCATACTTTCCTACTTTATCCTTAAGCAGCTGGAAATGCTGTAAAAAGCCGGCAAAATTTAGCTGGAGTTAACATTCGTTCGCTCATTGTGCAAATTATGGTGTCGACACGCCGTGTTTTTGTCGCAAACGCACGCAAACGAACAAACACGCCTTGCGTTTCGCACACGATGGAGCATTTTTATGATGCATTAACAGAGGGAAAGGCTGACGCAGCTCTTGCAGCTTCATTATTCCATTACAAAGAATTGGAAATTAATGATTTAAAACATTATTTAGATGGTAAGGGAGTGCCGGTACGTTTGTAGAAACGTAGATACTTAAAGATGAAATATTATTTTATTATTAATCCTAACAGTGGAAAAATAGACACAAATCAGTTTGAACAGAGGATTTTAAAGGAATGTTCAAAAGAAAAAATTAAATACAAAATATTCTATACACATAATGCAGGGGATGCAAAGAAGTTTGCAAAAAAAATACCTGATGAAGAATGTGTTGTTTTTTCTGTCGGTGGAGATGGCAATTTAAATGCAGTTCTAAACGGGTTGGCAGGTTCTAAGAACAAGATTCTTGGAAATATTCCAACAGGCAGTGGAAATGATTTTGAAAGAACACTTAACCAATATGATGACGGAATACATGATTTTGATTTTGGAATTATTAATGGAAGACATTTTATTAATGTTGCCTGTGTAGGACTTGATGCTGATGTGGCTAACAATATTTCATGGATTAGGAAGAAAAAATGGATTCCGGTAAGCCAGCGCTACAATGCCAGCATTTTGTATACTTTTATTAAATATGAATTTAAAAAAGTAAAAGTACAGATAGACGAT
>OGDU01001318.1_pt1 | contig 20199 bp, 18 predicted proteins | sample 1570371 | NCBI WGS metagenome assembly OGDU01 (sample SAMEA2581977, study PRJEB24529) | metagenome | biome: Human gut stool | place: China | collected 2011
AAGCGGACGACGGGCTCCTGCGACCACGGGCGCGGCGAGTGCAGCAGGCCATGCGTCCAGGCCTTGGCGATGAGGTCATACATGAGGTTCAGGCTGGCACTGCCGCCGACGAGGACCTGCGAGGGCGTCACGCCCAGCAGCTCGGCAAACAGGCGCTTGGCCGAGGGAATGCCGGTCAGCTCGCCATAGTTGCGCACGTCGAGCGCGCCGTCGAAGCAGTCCTCCGGAGACTGCAGCACGGTCAGAATGCCGCTGACCATGTCAAGCTGCGTGCGGCTCGGCTTGCCGCGGGCCATGTTCAGGGAGAGCTGCTTGGTCTTCCAGGCCTCGTACTGCTCCTGCAGCGCGGTATACTCCGCGCAGCGCTCCGAACGGGTGTAGTCTGCATAGGGCTTCATGATGTGACCTCCAAAAATTTTTTTGGTTTGCCCCCATCTTACCGCGCAGCGGGCGGAATGTCAATCGCTTTCCCACATTCTTTGCATGAAAAAAACCGCTTTTTTGACGGCGGACGCAAACTATGCGAATTATTTGCAGCGCAACTTGCAAAACAGCCGGATATCTGCTATGATAAATCAGAATTCGCCTGAATATGAGAAGGAGACGGTGATTTTGGCACAGATCGACCTGACGACGGGCTCCATTCCCAAAACGCTGCTGCGCTTTGCGTTCCCCATGATCTGCGGGAACCTGCTGCAGCAGCTTTATAATGTGGCGGACACGCTCATCGTCGGCCGGTTTCTTGGCTCGGACGCGCTCGGCGCGGTCGGCTCGTCCTATACGCTCATAACGTTCCTGACATCCATCCTGCTCGGCCTGTGCATGGGCAGCGGCGCGCTGTTCTCCGTCTGTTGGGGGCAGCGGGACCTTGCCAGACTCCGGCGGCAGACGCATGCGGCCTTCGTGCTCATCGCGGTGTGCACCGTCGTGCTCAATACGGCGGCCTTTCTGCTGCTCGATGCGATGAAAACGCTCCTGTCCGTCCCGGCGGAGGTCTGGCCCCTGATGCGGTCATATCTGTTCGTCATTTTCTTCGGCATCGGCGGCACCTTCCTTTATAATTATTACGCCTCGCTCCTGCGCGCGGTGGGCAATTCGCTCGTCCCGCTCCTCTTCCTTGCGGCGGCAGCCGTGCTCAACATTGCGCTCGACCTCGTGTTCGTGCTCGTGTGCCGGTGGGGCGTGGAGGGCGCTGCGGCCGCGACGGTGCTGGCGCAGTGGCTCTCCGGCATCGGCACGGCGGTCTATACCCTCGTGCGCTGCCCGGAGCTGCGGGCCCGGCGGGAGGAGCGGCGCATCACCGGCAGCATGCTGCGGGAGCTTCTGAGCGCCTCGGTGCTGACGTGCCTGCAGCAGTCCGTGATGAACCTCGGCATCCTCATGGTGCAGGGACGCATCAACAGCTTCGGCCCCGTGATCATGGCGGCGTTCGCAGCCGCCGTGAAGATCGACTCGTTTGCCTATATGCCGCTGCAGGACTTCGGCAATGCGTTCTCCACGTTCATTGCACAGAACTACGGCGCGCAGCAGCCGGAGCGCATCCGCCGCGGCATCCGCACGGCCGTGATCCTGTCGTCGGTCTTTGCCGTGTGCGTCTCGGCCTGCGTCGTGCTGCTTGCTGCGCCGCTGCTGGGGCTGTTCCTGCAGCCGGGCGAGACGGAGATCCTGCAGGCGGGCGTGACCTACCTGCGCATCGCGGGCGCGTTCTATGTGGGCATCGGCGGGCTGTTCCTGCTCTATGGCTTGTACCGCGCCGTCGGCAGACCGGGTATGTCGCTCGTGCTGACGGTCATCTCGCTCGGCACGCGCGTGGCGCTTGCCTATGCGCTTTCGGCCGTCCCGGCCATCGGCGTCGTGGGCATCTGGTGGTCCATCCCCATCGGCTGGGCGCTTGCGGATCTCACGGGCGTGCTCGTCTGGCGGCGCGCCGGGCGAAAGTTGACAGAAAATTCACACCCCGGCGCGAAAATGCGTTGAAAAGCCCTGTGTGGTGTGATATGATTGGAGCATCATTCGGAAAGCGAGAAACATTATGGATCTGGAACACAACGAAAACGAAGAACTGGAAGTGACCCCGGCCGAGCCGGAGGCGGCCCCGGAGGCCGAACCGGAAACCGCGCCGGTCCCTGAGGCGGAGCCGGAGGAGAAGCAGCCGCCGCCCCAGGAACGGAAGGACTGGGTGGAGCGTTTTTTGGCCTTTAGCAAGCGGAAGTGGTACCTGCTGGGATGGGTGCTGATCGCCTGGGGCGTATTGGATCTGGTGCAGCTGGCGCTGTTTTATCTGGCGTACCGGGGGATGCTGGGCGGATTCACGGGTCTGATCGGCTGGGATATGGCGGAGATGGGCGGAGTGAATCTGCTTGACGTGTTCCCGGCAGGTGTGCTGCTGTTCCCGGCCCTGTACGCCGCCGTGAAGATCGCGGCGGGGGTGCTGGGGCTGTATTTCGGAAAAAGGCATGTACAAAAGAAGCGGGAGGAGGAAATGCAGTGAAGGGAATCTTTTGGGGGTTCTTCTTGATCTTTATCAATTTTTATGTGACAATCAACGGCCATACACTGAATCTGCTGCCGACCTTTGCGGGTTATATCTTACTCTATCGGGCAGCAGGGGAATTGTTGGGAGAGAGCGGTCGATTCGGGAAACTCCGCCCCTTTGCTGTGGCTGTGGCCATATACACGGGTATCCTGTGGGTGGGAGACTTGCTGGGCGTGACCGGCGCAAACTGGCTGAGTACGCTCCTGGAGCTGGCTGCTCTGGCGGTCGCCCTGTATATTTCCTGGAGCGTGATCCAGGCCATTTTGGAGATGGAGACCCATTATGGGACAGATCTGAACGGCACTTCGGCACGGACCGCCTGGTTTGTCCTGTTGGCGGCACAGATTGCCGGAACGCTGGGCGGCCTGCTGCTGGACGCTTTGGCACTGATGGCCCTGATTGCCCTGCTGGTGGGCATCATCTGGTTTCTCGCGGCACTGTGGAAGTGCGCCGGGCTCTATGACGGCCTGCCGCCCAAGGACGCCGGCCTGGAAAACCTGTGAGAGACCGAGAGGAGAGAGACCGCCATGCGAAAGGTACTGCCCATGTCCCGCATCCGGGAGATGGAGCCCTATATGGACGCCAAGGTGCTGGACTACATCCACGAGGGGCAGATCGAAGCGTTTGAGGGCTTTGAGGACTTCGATCTGATCGCCTTTGACTGGTACGACGTGCGCAGCGAGCGGACGGCAGCATCCCAGATGCTGCTGTATCTGGACCGGGAGGACCTGTTCGTCTTCTGTGAGGACGACGCAGCGGAGGACGCCGCCCAGGCGGCCCTGCTGGTGCCGGAGGAAGAGGCACTGTCCAACGAGCAGGTGCTCCACCGCTTCTTCGTCCGGCTGCTGAGGGGGGATATGGCCCATCTGGACCGGCTGGAGGTGGGCGACACCTTCACCATCACGGTGCTGGACCGGGTGCTGACCTATGAGGTGGACCAGATCTCCATTGTACTGCCCACCGAGACCGACAACCTCAAGGTGGTGGACGGCAAGGATTACGTCACCCTGATGACCTGCACCCCCTACGGCATCAACTCCCACCGCCTTCTGGTGCGGGGACGCCGCATCGAAACGCCGGACAAGCTCAAGCACATCCGTGTAACAGCCGATGCCGTCAAGATCGAACCGATCATCACAGCTCCCATCATGGCACTGCCCCTGCTGCTGGTGCTGCTGCTCTGGCTGCTGTTCTCCAACCGCAAACGCAAATCTACAAGAGGTGAAAAACATGAAACGCACTGATCTCAAAAAGCACGCTGCGGCCCTGCTTTTGGTGCTGTGCCTTCTGGTAACAAGTGCGCTGCCTGCCCTTGCCACCAGCGCAAACATCAAGCTGGTGGACAGCAGCGGCAATCCCACTACCGGCACCATCCGCGTTACGCTGTACGACAGCGCCAACGATAAGGCGCTGAGCGGCGGCAAGCTCACTTTGTACCGTGTGGCCGAGGTAAAGCGCCAAAACGGCAACCTGAGCTACGAATACTGCGGCGATTTCTACGGCTGCGGCATTGCGCTGGGTGATTTGACCGACAGCACCCTTGCGGCCCAGCTGCAGGAGTATCTGCCCCAAAGCGCCGAGGGCACCACAAAGACCATTGATGCGGACGGCAACGTGACCTTCCGTGGTCTGGAGCTGGGCCTGTATCTGATCGTGCAGACCGAGGCTTCCAAGGGCTATGAGCCGATCAATCCGTTCCTTGTCTCTCTGCCCATGGCGGAGGATGGCAAGTGGAATTATGCGGTGGATGCCAGCCCCAAGGTGGGTGCTTACACCCCCACCAAGCCGGACACGCCGCCTACGCCCCCTACCCCGCCTACGCCCGATTATCCTGATACGCCTACCCCGCCGGACAACCCGGATAACCCGGTCTTTCCCGGTAAACCGGACAATCCCGTGGCTCCGGGCCATCCGGACAATCCCGTGGCCCCGGGCCACCCGGATCATCCGGTAGCACCCGGTAATCCAGACAGCCCCGTTCTGCCGGGCCACCCGGATAACCCGGCAATGAGCGGTCTGCCGCAGACCGGTCAGCTGAACTGGCCCGTGCCGGTGCTGGCTGTCAGCGGTGTGGTGCTGTTTGCATTCGGCTGGGCGTTGGATCGCAAATACCGCACAGTATAATTTTATTCTGATACAACAAAGAGGACCCGATGCAGATGCATCGGGTCCTCTTTTTCGGTTTCTTTTATGCAGTCAGGGTTTACTGCTGCTGTGCCTGCTGCTCGGCGCGCTTGGCTTCCAGCGCCAGAATGGCATCGCGGCGGCTCAGGTTGATACGGCCCTGCTGGTCGATGTCGGTCACCTTGACCACGATGGCATCGCCCACGGCTACCACATCCTCCACGCGCTCCACACGCTTGGTGTCCAGCTTGGAGATGTGCACCAGACCTTCCTTGCCCGGTGCGATCTCAACGAAGGCACCAAAGTTCATCAGGCGGGTCACCTTGCCCTTGTAGATGGCACCGATCTCGGGGTCCTCCACAATGGTCTTGATGGTAAAGATGGCGCGCTTTGCGTCCTCCTGATCCACAGCAGAGACGAACACATGGCCGTCCTCCTGCACGTCGATCTTGCAGTTGCAGGTGGCGCAGATGTCCTGAATGACCTTGCCGCCCTTACCGATCACGTCCTTGATCTTATCGGTGGGGATCATCATGCTGAACATCTTGGGTGCGTAGCGGCTCAGCTCATGGCGGGGCTCTGCGATCACCGGCTTGATGATCTCGTCCAGAATATACAGGCGGCCCTTGCGGCACTTCTCGAAGGCCTCGGCAATGATGTCGTAGGTCAGGCCGTCGATCTTGATATCCATCTGGATGGCGGTGATGCCCTTGCGGGTGCCGCCCACCTTGAAGTCCATATCGCCGTGGAAGTCCTCCACGCCCTGAATGTCCAGCATGGTCATCCAGCGCTCGCCCTCGGTGATCAGGCCGCAGGAGATACCGGCAACCGGAGCCTTGATGGGCACGCCTGCGTCCATCAGTGCCAGCGTAGAGCCGCAGATGGAAGCCTGAGAGGTGGAGCCGTTAGAGCTGAGCACCTCGGACACGCAGCGGATGGTGTAGGGGAACTCCTCCAAGGAGGGCAGCACCGGCACCAGAGCACGCTCGGCCAGTGCGCCGTGGCCGATCTCGCGGCGGCCGGGGCTGCGCGGTGCGCGTGCCTCGCCCACAGAGTACGGCGGGAAGTTGTAGTGGTGGATATAGCGCTTGGTCTGCTCGTCGGTCAGGTCATCCATCAGCTGGTTGTCCTTGGTGCCGCCCAGCGTGCAGGTGGTAAGCACCTGCGTCTGGCCACGGGTGAACATACCGGAGCCGTGCACGCGGGGCAGGATGCCCACCTCAGCGGCCAGCGGGCGGATCTCGTTGATGCCGCGGCCGTCCACGCGCTTGCCCTCATCCAGCAGCCAGCGGCGCACCACGAACTTCTGCATCTTGTAGCTTACCAGATCCAGATCGGCGGCGGACAGGTCGGGGTATTCCTCGGCGATCTTGTCCATGATGGGCAGCAGGGCTGCGTCACGCACGTTCTTGTCGTCGGTGTCCATAGCAGCCTTGAAGTCGTCCAAGTACTTGTTCTGGATGGCGTGGAACACATCCATGTCCAGACCCACCACCTGGAAGTCGATCTTCGGCTTGCCGCGCTCGGCCACGATCTTGTTGATGAACTCGATGATCTTCTTGATCTCAACGTGTGCGGTCTTGATGGCGGTCAGCATGGTGTCCTCGTCCACCTCGTTGGCGCCGGCCTCGATCATCACGATCTTATCCATAGTGGCGGCAACGGTCAGAGCAAGGTCGCTCACCTTGCGCTGCTCCTGGGTGGGGTTCAGCACGATCTCGCCGTCAACCAGACCCACCTGCACGCCGCCGATGGGGCCGTTCCAGGGGATGTCGGACACGGCGGTCACCAGAGAAGCGCCGATCATACCGGCGATCTCGGGGCTGCAATCCGGGTCAAGGCTCATGACGGTCATGGTGATGCACACGTCGTTGCGCATCTCCTTGGGGAACAGCGGGCGCATGGGGCGGTCCACCACGCGGCTGGTCAGGATGGCGCGCTCACCGGGGCGGCCCTCACGGCGCATAAAGCTGCCGGGGATGCGGCCTGCGGCGTAGAGCTTTTCCTCATACTCCACGTTCAGGGGGAAGAAATCCACGCCCTCGCGGGGCTTGGGGCTCATGACCACGTTGCACATCACGCAGGTCTCGCCGTAGCGGATGAGGGCGCTTGCGTTGGACAAGCCGCACATCTTGCCCATCTCCACCTTGAAGGGGCGGCCTGCCAGCGTAGTCTCGTAAACTTTGAAGTTGTCAAAGTTTTCTTTGCGGGAACCAAATTCGATTGCCATTTGGTTTGCCTCCTTATGTCCGTTTGATATTCCAAAAGGCTGCCCGCCGCGCATCATAGCAATAAATCCAGCGTCCGTGCCGCTTCACACAGGCGTTCGATTTACTGCTGCAACACGCAGCAGCGGCCTATTTGTTCCAGTGCCTGGGATACAAGGGAAAATCCAACATAAAAGAGCAAAGGGCAGGCACCATTTGCGGTACCTGCCCTCTGTTTTCTATTACTTACGCAGACCCAGAGTTGCAATCAGAGCACGGTAACGCTCGATGTCCTTCTTCTGGAGGTAGGCCAGCAGATTGCGGCGGCGGCCAACCATCTTCATCAGACCACGGCGGCTGTGGTGATCGTTAGGGTTCTTCTTCAGGTGCTCGTTCAGCTCGTTGATGTGAGCGGTCAGCAGAGCGACCTGCACTTCGGGAGAGCCAGTGTCCTTCTCGGTCAGAGCGACTTTGGCCATAACTTCCTGCTTGTTCATAGTAACAGTACCTCTTTATAAAATTTTTATTTGCCAGCGACACAGCAGCGGGAAAACGGTACTCCCGAGTGGGCATACTCCCAGCCCCGTATCGCGGTAACAGGGCTAGTATAACAGAAACCAACGTAAAAAGCAAGAAAAATTTTTACAGATCCGCAAAAATGAGGATGTTGTTTTCCTGTCAAATCATGTTATAATCTGTCTATTGTAATAAAGAGGTAGATCAAATGACACATTGCTTTTCCCGCCGCAGCTTCCTCAAAGGAAGCGCAGCCGCCGCAGCGGCCCTCACCAGCCCGCTCCTCCCGGCTGATGCAGCTTTTTCTGAAACCGAAAACGGCCTGTTCTCCCCTGTCTCTGCTCTCTGCCAGACCCAGTACGGCCCGGTGAAGGGCAGAGAGGGCGAAAACGGTCAGCTCTGCTGGTACGGCATCCCCTACGGTGCCGCGCCCACGGGCGAAAGCCGCTGGACAGCGCCGCAGGAGCCCGCCCGCTGGCTCACTGTGCGGGACTGCACCAGCCCCGCCCCGGCGGCGTACCAGTACACCACTTTCCCCCTCGGCACCGAGGACTGCCTGACACTGGACGTTTATTCTTCCGCCGAGGCCAAAAAGCGGCCCGTCCTCGTCTATCTGCACGGCAGCGCCGCCACAGGCTCATCTCTCGAGCTGCCCGGCAGCGAACTCGTGCGGGACGCGGGCTGCGTCTTTGTCGCGCTCAACTACCGGCTGGGGCTGTTCGGGTGGAACTGTCTGCCCGCTCTTACTTCCGGCTCCGACGCCGCCGGCAATTTCGCCCTGCTGGACATCGCCCGGGCGCTGGACTGGGTGAAGGAAAATATCCACCGCTTCGGCGGCGATGCCGACAACATCACCCTCTGCGGCTTCTCTGACGGCGGGCGGATGGCAGCGGCCCTTGCGGGCAGCCCGCTCTTCCGCGAACGCTTCCAAAAAGCCGTCGCCATCTCCGGCGGACTGTCCCTCGCCGACCCGGACGCCGCCGCCCAGAAGCTGGCCGAAAATTTCGCACCGCTGGCCGTAGAAGACGGGCGGTTCGCTGACACGGCTTCCGCCGCCGAATGGCTGCTGACGCCGGGGGCGGACGTCCGGGAATGGCTCTGCGGCCTCGAACCGGCCCGCATTGCGGCCCTCGGCAAACCAGCCATCCTCTACGCAGACGATGTGGTGCTCTCCCGGGACGCCCGGAGTGCTGTCCCTCTCCTGCTGCTCAGCAGTGCCACCGAATTCAGCGGCTTTGTCCGGGACGACCTGCGGCCCGCTTCCAGCGCGGCCCGGGCCTATGCCGTAAAATACGGCTCAGCCCTCTGCCGCTGGAGCAGCACCGAAGCCGTCGCCGAAGCGCTGGGCGGCAGTGCTCCGGTCTGGCTTGGCCTCATCGACTACGGCGGAGCCGACAGTCAGACGGCTATCCCGGGCCTCGGCTCCTTCCACGGCCTGCCGCTGGCGCTCTTCTCGTCCGAAAGCAGCTATTCTGCCTGTGCTGATTTGTCTTCAGCAGGTGCGCAGGCCCTTTCGGCCCGGCTGAAGCAGGCGCTTGCCGGCTTCATGACCAGCGGCTCCCCGGGCTGGGACGTCTGGACGCCGCAAGACCGCGACGCCCTCCACTTCGATGCCGACAGCGAAACAGCCTGCATCACCTTCAACTCCTACCCGGATACCCAGGAAAGTATCCGTGCCGCCATGGCGGCAGACACGTCCCTCTCCGCCGCCGAAAAGGAAACGGTGGAGCACCTCTATTTTTCCGGTTTCTCTTTCTGACGAAGCAAAAACGCACCTCACCGATCACTTTCATCGATGAGGTGCGTTCTTGTTTTATTCAGCGGCTGATGCCGCCCACAGCCTTTTTGATTTCGGCTTTGTTCCGGTACATCGCAGCGTCAGCTTCCATGAACAGCTCGTCCGCCGTCATGGTGCGGCCTGCCTGCATGGCATAGCCCACTGCGATAGAGACGGGATACTCTTCCTTCGCATCCCACTCCGCGCACAAGTGCCGGAGCGTTTCGACTGCTGCCTTCACAGCGTCCTCATCCGTCGCAGCCGCAATGACCGCGAACTCGTCGCCGCCGATGCGGAAGCAGTCCTCGGCCCGGTAAAAGGCCTCCCGGATGCAGCGGGCTGCACAGCAGAGCAGTTCGTCACCGGCACGGTGGCCGTATTGGTCGTTGGTCTGCTTGAGCCAGTTGACGTCCATAACGATGTAGGTCCAGTCCGTGCGCTCGGGCCAGCGGGACTTCATATACTTGAAGGCCGTATAGTTGAAAAGCCCGGTCAGCGAGTCGACGTAGGCCAGATTTTTGTAGTTTTCCAGCTGGGCCTGTTCGTCGATGGCCTGCCTGACCCGGTGGATGACCGTGCGGCCCAGCTGCAACAAAAAGCAGAGCAGGCCCACGCAGTAAAACACCGCGTACTGCCACCCGGCATGGTCTCCATAAAAGAACACCAGTGCCGCTGCGGCACAGACTGCCAATGCACCAAAGCCGACCAGAATATCCCGCACATCCTCGCTTCGGGTCTTTTTATACGCTGCAAAGAGGTCGCGGAGAGTTAGCGGGATGCTTGCAAGGATGGTCAGGTGCATGAGGGGCAGCAGCCAGAACATCGCCCAGCCCCGCAGCAGCCAGCCCAGAATATCTGCCGTCAGCAGGAGCATCTGTACTTGCTGCAAGAGCCGCAGCCCCCTGCACTCCTCTTTCAGGGTGCAGCGGATAAACTCCAACGTGAGGGGGACGATGAGGCCGAAGCTGAGCAGGGACAAGAAGGCGACGAAACTTGCCTTATCGGTAAAGAGGGTCAGCAGCTCGGAATCCGTCAGGATCCAGACGCCCGCATCCAGCACCAGCCCGAACATGATACAGATCTGATACCGGACTTCCGGCCGGAAGATCCTGCGCATCGAGAGCAGCAGCAGGCCAAGCTCTGCCGCACAGAAGGCGCAGAAAAGGAAGAAGAGCAGCGCATACAGGTTGCTCTGCAGATAGTGGAGCGTTATCCTAGCCTGTGTACCCAGTACAGCCTCATTGCGGAGCATCCCGCTCAGCGTCGTGGGGGCTTCTGCTTCAAAACGCAGCGTCTTGCCGGCCGCGCCATCCGGCAGCGCGATGAACAGCCGCAGCTCGACCGGGCCTTTTTCCTGCTGATACTCATAGAACCAGTTTTCTACCCCATCCGGGCCGCAGAGCGCGAGGGCAAAGCTCTTTTTCACCGTCCGGATGCTCAGCATCAGGCCCTCGCCTGCATCAGCAGGGATCACATACTCTGCCCGGCATTCTGTGTCCATCTGCCAGCTCTCGTTCGTCCGGACGCAAAGCCCCCGTGTCATCGCCTGACGTGGGTCTTCTCTCACGCCGAACGCCTGCACTGCCCCCAGCAGAACAGCCAGCGCCAGAAGCAGCGACAAAAGGAGCCAGAGCCACCGGCTCTGTTGTTTTATCTTATCCATTGCTCCCGCTCACTCCTCAAAGTATTCCTGCGCGCGCTGGGCTGCGTGGTCGATGCACTCGCGCAGCTCATCCAGCGTGTCGAACTTTTTGCTGGGGCTGAGGTAGGCGTGGAACTCCACCACCGGGTCGGTGCCGTAAAGGTCGCCGGTAAAGCCCGGGATGAAGGTCTCGCAGGTCACCTTGCTCTCGTCGCTGTTGACGGTGGGCCGGGTGCCAAGGCCGGTGGCCGAGGGGTACCATCTGTCCCCTATCCTGGTGCGGGTGATATAGATGCCGTACCGGGGCAGCTGGAAGCCCTGCGGGTAGAGCTGATTGATGGTCGGCACGCCCAGCGTCCGGCCAAGGCCCGCCCCGTGATGCACCGTGAAGCGGATGGCGTAGGGCATCCCCAGCATGGCATTGGCCGCTGGGATGTCACCGCCTTCCAGCGCGGTGCGGATGCGGGTGGAGGAAACAGGCTTCTCCTCAAACTGCGCCATCGGCAGGACGACTACCTCCACGCCCAGCGGTGCGCAGAGCTGACGCAGCAGCTCCGGTGTGCCTGCCGCCCTGGCACCGAAGGTGAAGTTCTCGCCGCAGAACAGCGCCCGGGCGTTGCAGTCCCGGATGATGCCCAGCACGAACTGCTCCGGCGTCATGGCCTTGATCTCCTCGAAATCAGGGCAGAGATAGTGCTCCACGCCGAGGCTGGCGATGAGGGCGTGCTTGCCCTCGGTGGAGAGCAGGCGCTTGCCCTTCATCCTGTTTTCGGTGGGCAGGCGGAAGGTGAACACTGCCGGTGCCGCGCCGTGGGCCTTGGCCCACTCCACTGCGCCATTGATGACCGCGCGGTGGCCGATGTGGATGCCGTCAAAAAAGCCCATTGCCACAGCAGAGCCGTGGGCACCGCCCAGCGCAAGCGGCGCAAGCTGTGAATAGATCTGCATGAATGTTTAGTCCTTTTCGTTTCTCTCTACAAAGAGTTTTTCGACCTTGAGCACGCCGCCGGTGATGTTCGCAAGGCCCAGGAACTGACCCTCGGCATTGCGGACACGGTAGCGGCCATCTGCCGCCGGGTAGCGGCTGGTGGGGCAGCCGTTGTACAGGTGCTGCTCCACCCTTGGCTCTGCCACCAGCAGAGGCAGGCGCTCAAACACGCTCTCCACCGGCAGCATCAAAGCCTGCAGTGCCTCGGGGCCTGCGTCCTTTGCCGCCTGTATCTCTTCCAGCGTGTGGGCGTCGGCCTCGGTGTAGACACCCGCCGTCGTGCGGCGCAAAGCGCTCATGGTGCCTTTCTGGCCCATAGCGGCGGCAATGTCCTCCAACAGGGTGCGGATATACGTTCCCTTGGAGCAGCGGACGGTGAGGACGTATTCGTTCTCTACCGGGCTGCCGCCGTACCGGATGTCCAGTATCTCGATGGGGCGGGCCTTCCGCTCCACCGTGACGCCCTCGCGGGCCAGCTTATAGAGGGGCTGGCCGTTGATCTTAACAGCCGAGTACATGGGCGGCGTCTGCATCTGGGGGCCGAGGAACCGAGGCAGAACGGCCAGCAGCTCCTTCTCACCCGCCGTCACCGGGGCTGTTTCCAGCACAGTGCCGGTGATGTCGCCGGTGTCGGTCTGCATCCCCAGCCGCAGCCGGGCGCAGTAGGTCTTGGTGTGGTCGAGCTGAAGGTCCACGGCCTTGCTGGCCCCGCCGCAGAACACCGGCAGAACGCCGGTGGCCATGGGGTCCAGCGTACCGCTGTGGCCCAGCTTGCGGGTACCGAGGATGCCGCGCAGCTTGGCGATGACGTCAAAGCTGGTCCACTCCATTGGCTTATCTACGATAAGGATGCCCTGCATCAGCTTTCCTCCTGCGTCTCGGGGCGGTCGAGTTCCGCCTCCACTTCGGCCAGAATGGCGCTCTTGGCGTTGTCGAGGTTGCCCAGCAGCTCACAGCCCGCTGCGCGGGTGTGGCCGCCGCCGCCCAGACGCCGTGCGATGGCGCAGGCGTCCACGCCCTTGGCGGCGCGCACACTGATGCGGTAGCTGCCGCCGGGCTGCTGACGGAGCAGCAGGCCCACTTTGACCCCCTCGATGCTGATGGGCAGGCTGGTCAGCTCTTCCAGGTCAGCCGGGTCCACGCCGCTCTGCTCTATCTCGTCCCGGGTCAGATACATCAAGGCGCAGCGGCCCTCAAGATGATATTCCAGATGGTTGCGGGCGATACGCTCCGCCTCCATCCGCTCCCGGGGTTTGGTGTCGAAGAGCAGGGTGTTCAGCTCCTCCACCTGCGCACCGGCCAGAATGAGCTTTGCAGCCACGAGGTGGGTGTTGGCAGTGGTGGAAGAGAACCGGAAGCAGCCGGTATCAGTAGCGAGGCCGGTGTAGAGGCAGTTGGCGATGAGGGGGGTGATCTCCACGCCCATCTCGTTGATGACCTCATACAGAAGCTCTGCCGCTGCGGCCGCATTGCCGTCCAGCAGGGTGAAATCCGCATAGCCGCTGTTGCCCGTGTGGTGGTCGATGCAGAGATCGACGTGACGGGTATACTGCGGCACACCGTTGTTTTCACCAAAGAGCTGCACGCTGGCAACATCCACGGCCACAACGGTCTTGGGCTCAAACTCGCCCCGGAACGGCACCGGTGCGGTAAAGCTGTAGCGGGAAGGCACTGCATCGGAGCAGAGGACAGCTGCCGTCTTGCCCAGCGCCTTGAGCGCGTGGCAGAGGGCGCTGCCGCAGCCGATGGTGTCGCCGTCCGGGTTTTTATGACACAGGACCAGAATGTTGTCCGCAGCACAGAGGCGCTCGGCCATCTGCTGCACATTGAGCTGTTCTGTCATTTGATGGATCCATCCTTTCCGCAGCGCTGGATTTATTCCTCAGTCTCGGCGGGCTGAGAGTCCTCAGCATCGCCGTTCACATTCAGCGTGCGGAGCAGCTCATTGATGTGGGCTGCATAGGCGGCACCGTCGTCCTCCACAAAGATGAAGCGGGGTGCCTTGCGGATGTGCATTTTCTTGCTCACTTCGGTGCGCACATGGCCTGCGGCGCGGTTCAGGGCCTCGATAGCGGGCTTGGGGCCGTCCTCACGGCCCATCACGCTCACATAGACCTTCGCCACGTCCAGGTCGGGCGTCACATCCAGCCGGGTGACGGTCAGCAGACCGCCCTCCAGCCGCGGGTCTTTCAGCCGTCCGATGATGGCGATGAGCTCACGCTTCATGTCCTGCGCCAGACGGCCCATATTTTTCTGAGACATAGTTTCTCCTCTAAAATAAACCTCTCCGTCATTGCTTCGCAATGCCACCTCTCCTATCGAGGAGAGGCCTTGGCATTTCGTAAAGCTTCACCTCTTCGCCAGAGGCTCCCCTCGGTAGGGGAGCTGGCTGCCGAAGGCAGACTGAGAGGTTATTCTCTTAGTCGCGGTATTCTTCCATCTTGAAGGCCTCGTAGACGTCGCCTTCCTTGACGTCGGCAAACTTTGCCAGAGTAACGCCGCACTCGTAGCCCTCGGCCACTTCCTTGGCGTCGTCCTTGAAGCGCTTCAGAGATGCGATCTCGTCCTCCGTGATGACGATGCCGTCACGGACGACACGCACCTTGCTGTCGCGGGTGATCTTGCCGCTGGTGACACGGCAGCCTGCGACGGTGCCGACGTTGGAGATCTTGTAGACCTGACGGACCTGCAGCTCGCCCAGAGACACCTCGCGGAACTTGGGAGCCAGCATGCCCTTCATAGCGTCGGTGACATCGTTGATGGCATCATAGATGACGCGGTACATACGCATTTCCACCTTGGTGGCAGCAGCTTCTTCCTTGGCCACATTGTCCGGGCGGACGTTGAAGCCGATGATGATGGCGTTGGAGGCATCGGCCAGATCCACGTCGGACTTGCTGATGGCACCGACACCGGCATGGATGACACGCACGCGCACCTCTTCGTTGGAGATTTTCTCCAGACTCTGCTTCACAGCCTCGGCAGAGCCCTGCACATCGGCCTTGACCACGATGGCCAGTTCCTTCATGTCGTTCTGTGCCATCTGGCTGAACAGGTTATCCAGCGTGACCTTCTGGAAGGAGGAGAACTGCTTCTCCTTGGCGGCAGCAATGCGCTGCTCGGCCAGTTCACGGGCCAGACGCTCGTCCTCAACAGCCTCGAACAGGTCGCCTGCTTCCGGCACTGCGGTCAGGCCGGTGATCTCCACAGGGGTAGAGGGGCCGGCATCGCTCAGCAGCTGGCCCTTGTCGCTGCGCATAGTGCGCACGCGGCCCACAGCGGTACCGGCAATGATCACATCGCCGGAGTGCAGGGTGCCGTTCTGCACCAGAATGGTGGCAATGGGGCCCTGGCCCTTGTCCAGACGGGCCTCGACGACCGCACCCTTGGCGCGGCGGTTGGGGTTTGCCTTCAGCTCCATGACCTCAGCTTCCAGAGCAATGCGCTCCAGCAGGTCGTTGATGCCCATGCCGGTCAGGGCAGACACCGGGATGCAGGCCACATCGCCGCCCCAGTCCTCGGTGATGATGCCGTACTTGGTCAGGCCTTCCATCACGCGCTCGGGGTTTGCGGTGGGCTTATCCATCTTGTTCATTGCCACGATGAGCTTGACATTTGCAGCCTTGGCGTGGTTGATGGACTCGATGGTCTGGGGCATGATGCCGTCGTCGGCAGCAACCACCAGAACGGCGATATCGGTCATGTTGGCACCGCGGGCACGCATGGAGGTGAATGCCTCGTGGCCCGGGGTATCCAGGAAGGTGATGAGGCTGTCGTTGACCTTGACCTGATATGCACCGATGGCCTGCGTGATGCCGCCGGCCTCGCCTGCGGTGACGTTGGTCTTGCGGATGGCATCCAGAATACTGGTCTTGCCGTGGTCAACGTGGCCCATGACGCAGACCACCGGGGGACGCTCCACCAGGTCCTCCTGCGAATCCTCTTCCTGCGTGAACAGGCGCTCCTCGATGGTCACATGCACCTCGTGCTCGACCTTTGCGTGGAACTCCTCTGCCAGCAGAGAAGCGGTATCAAAATCGATCACATCGTTGATGGCGTGCATCTCGCCCATCTGCATGAACTTGGCAATGACCTTGCCGGCCTGCTGCTTCAGGCGGGCAGCCAGCTCGCCCACGGTGATCTCGTCGGGGATCATCACCTTCAGCTGTGCGCTGCGGGCCTTTTCCAGCTGGATGCGCTGCAGACGCTCGAACTCGGTCTCGCGCTTGCCCTTCTGGAACTGCTGGCGCTGGCGCTGGCCGCGCTGGGTGAACTTCTGCTTGTTGCCCTGCGGGGTGGGCTTGCGGCGGTTCTCGGTGTTCTTGGTGGAAGCCAGATCATCGTAACGGGCATCGAAGCGGTCCACGTTCATATCCACAGTGCGGGTATCCACGGTGACCTGATTGTCCTCGCGGCGCACGGACACAGCCTGTGCCGGAGCAGCGGATGCCTTGGCACCGGTCTCACGAGCCAGCTCACTGAGAGAAACGGTCTTTTCCTCGCGCTTCTTGTGCTGCTCGTTCTTCTTTTCGTTATGCTTATTGCCGTTCTTATCCTGCTGGGCAGGCTCTGCCTTTTTGGCGGCAGGCTGCTCCGGCTTCTTTTCTGCCTTGGGAGCTTCGGGCTTTTTCTCGGCCTTCTTCTCAGTGGGCTTCGGCTCTTCCTTTGCGGCCTTGGCGCTGTTCAGGAATTCGTCCAGATTTGCCACGCTGTTATCCTTGCTGAACTTTTCCAGCAGGTAGTTCAGCTCGTTCTCTTCCAGATTGGAGCTGTTCTTCTTGCCGGTGCTGCCCATGGCGTTCAGCTCATCCAGGACCTTCTTGGCGGAAAGGTTCAGGTCCTTTGCAAAATCACTCACTTTATATTTTACGATCATTCGGTCATATCCTCCTCATTTTTGATTGCTCCGCAGTCCGACAGGCGGTCAAAGCAGAGCTTTGCGAGGTTGCGGTCAGTCACCGCGTAAACAGCCACAGGCTTGCGGCTGATATCGGCCAGTTTATCCTGCGTAAGCGGCATGGTGATCACATCCACCAGATCGCCCACAGAATAGTCGAGGCGCTGCACGGTCTTGGCGCTGGCATCGCTTGCCACCATCACCAGCCATGCCTTGCTCTTGACGCAGGCATCTTCCACGGCATCAAAGCCCATGGTCAGTGCGCCCGCCTTGCGGCACAGGCTCAGCGCCTGATACAGCGCTTCCTCCGGCGGCAGCTTGGGCTTTGCGGGGGTGTTATTCTTCTTTGCCATTTGCTGCTGCCTCCTTTGCGGCTTCGGCCAGCTGTGCGGCCAGAGCCTCGTAAACTTCGGCGGGAACCGGCTGCTCAAAGCAGCGCTCCAGCGCCTTTTTCTTTTTTGCCTTGGTCAGGCAGTCGGGGTTCGGGCAGAGATACGCGCCGCGGCCCGGCTTTTTGCCGACCAGATCAATGCTGATCTCTCCGCTGGGTGCACGCACCACACGCACCAGCTCCTTTTTGGGGCGGCTGGTCATGCAGCCGATGCACTGGCGGGCAGGGATCTTTTTCTGTGCCATCCGGTTTCCCTCCTTTGGCATGCGGTGCCGGGCTTATTCGGCGTCGGCAGCTTCTTCCTTCTTCTTCGGCTCTTCGTCCTCGCCGTAGTAACCGCTCTCCGGGCGGATATCAATGTTGTAGCCGGTCAGGCGTGCGCACAGGCGGGCGTTCTGGCCCTTGTTGCCAATGGCCAGGCTCAGCTGCTGGTCAGGCACGGTCACGCGGCAGGAGCGGGTCTCGCCGGGCAGCAGCTCGACCTTGACCACCTTTGCGGGGCTGAGAGCTGCGGAGATGAACTCGGAGATGTCCTCACTCCACTTCACGATGTCGATCTTCTCGCCGCCCAGCTTCTCGACGACAGCGGCCACACGGTCGCCGTGGGGGCCGATGCAGGCAGAGACGGGGTTGACGTTGGCGTCCTTGGACCAGACAGCCATCTTGGTGCGGGCGCCGGCCTCGCGGCTGATGGCCTTGACCTCGACGGTGCCGTCGTAAATTTCAGGCACTTCCAGCTCGAACAGGCGCTTGACGAGGCCGGGGTGAGTGCGGCTGATCATGACGCGGGGGCCGCGCTCGCTTGCCACAACATCCACGATGTAGACCTGCAGCATCTGGCCTTCGGTGTAGACCTCGCCGGGGACCTGCTCGTTGCGGGGCAGGATAGCCTCGCCGCCCTTGCCCAGGTCAAGGGCAACGATGCCCTTCTCGGGGTCAACGCGGGTGACGGTAGCCTGCACGATGTCGTGGGCGCGGGACTGGATCTCGCTCAGCTGCTGGCTGCGCTCAGCCTCACGGATGCCCTGACGGATGACGTGCTTTGCGGTCTGGGCTGCGATGCGTCCAAAGTCCTTGGTCTTGAGGGGGGTCACGACGCGGTCGCCCACCTGATAGCTCTTGCGGATGTGCTGAGCCTCGGTGATGCCGATCTCGCTGTGCTCGTCGTACCAGTCCTCATCGGCCACGACGTCCTGGATGAGGGCGACGTTGAACTTGCCGGTGTTGGGGTCGATCTCGACCATGACGTGGTCGTCCTCGACCTCGTAGTTCTTCTTCACGGCGATGACGATAGCAGCCTTGATCTTGTCGATCAGGTACTCCGCGGTAATGCCGCGCTCGTGCTCCAGCATGGAGAGAGCTTCAAAAAATTCGTTGTTCGCTGCTGCCATTTTTCGGGTTCCTCCTAGATTATAATGGTATCTTTTCTCGATTCATCTTTGGCTCTCCCGCCGGGAGAGCTGGCGCGGAACGCGCCTGAGAGGGTTATTCTTAATCAAACAGATGTTCGTCATCACAGAGATGGACGCCGGATGCAGCGTTCACCTCAAAGCTCACCGGGCCGTTTTCCGTCTCGACCGTGACGGTGCTGCCCTCGCGGCCTTTCAGGATGCCGGCAAACTCGCGCACGCCGTCGGCGGTGGGGCGGATGAGCTTGACGCCGATCTTCTCGCCCTTGAGTGCCTCGTAGTGCTCCGGGCGGGTCAGCTTGCGGCCAAGGCCGGGGCTGCCCACCTCCAGATAATAGCTCTGGTCGATGGGGTCTGCCTCATCCAGAATGGGGTCCAGTGCGTGGGACACCTCTGCACAGGTGTCAGTATCCATGGTGCCGTCCCGGTCGATGAGGATGCGAAGATACCAGTCCGGCCCTTCCTTCTCAAAAACCACATCCCACAGGCGCAGACCCATGCCTTCCACCGTGGGACGGACAAGCGCTTCCACTCTCTGCGCGGTGTTGCCGCCAGACTGCTTCGCCATAAAAAACCTCCAAACAAACAAGAAACGCGGACCTTGCGGCCCACGTTTCAGGTTAAACTATATCGTACTACTAGAATATACCATACATCCCGCGATTATGCAAGCATTTTCGCAGATTTTTTTCGCCGCAGGGTCTTTTACAGCACCCACACGCCGTCCCGGAACAGCTCCACGGTGCGGCCATCGCGGCATTTGCCGGTGATATGGCTGTCCTCTGCACCGATCATCACATCCTCATGCAGGCGGGACTGGTTCATGCCGCGGGCCAGCAGCTCTTCCTTCGTCAGCGCCGTGCCGCCCTTCGTGGTGCCGGGGTAGCTGGCACCAAAAGCGATGTGGCAGGCGGCATTTTCGTCAAACAACGTGCTGTAGAACAGCTTGCCGCTGCGATTGATGGGGCTGCTTGCCGGCACCAGTGCCACCTCGCCAATGCTGCGGGAGCCTTCGTCGCCGTCCAGCAGACGGCCCAGCAGCACCTGTCCCTGCTCGGCGTGGTAGTCCACAACCCGGCCCTTCTCAAAGGTGACACGGAAGTTCTTGATGAGCTGGCCGTTGAACACATAGGGCTTTGTGCCGTAGACGATGCCCTCTACTCTGTCCTTGTGGGGCGCAGTGAACACTTCCTCCGTGGGGATGTTGGGCAGGAACACCACGCCCTTTTCGCTCTTGCTGGCGGCGCTTTCCCACACAGCCTGATCCGCAAGACCCACGGTCAGGTCCGTGCCATTGCTGCTCTCAAAATGCACGCTTTCCAAGTCCAGCGCGTTCATTTTATCCCGCAGAGTGCTGAGCCGCTCCATATGGGCCTGCCACTCGTTCACCGGGTCGCCACCGGTGACCCGGCAGACGTCAAAGATCAGCTTCCACAGCGCTTCCATGGCGGCATCCGCGTCCAGCTCCGGGAAGACCTTCTTTGCCCACGGCACACTGGGCAGGGCCGCAATGGACCACTGCACCCGGTCGTTCATGGTGTACTCGCGCCAGGGCTGCATGAAGGCGCGGTTGGCGCTGTTCACCCGGCTGATCTTGGCCCCGTCCAGCCCGGCAAACACCTCCGGGTCGTCGGCGATGAGGTGCAGCACGCACACGCCGCCCTCGCTCTCGGCGTAGTCCAGATAGCGGCGCAGCTGCCAGCCCTTGTGGT
>OGDU01001322.1_pt1 | contig 20140 bp, 22 predicted proteins | sample 1570371 | NCBI WGS metagenome assembly OGDU01 (sample SAMEA2581977, study PRJEB24529) | metagenome | biome: Human gut stool | place: China | collected 2011
AAATCATAAAAACCGGGAGCATGTATCACGGTTTTTATACTCCCAGAGGGAGAAAGTTTCCGTATGGGAACTTTCGGACGTCCGTGTTCTGCGGCGCAACGCGCTGTCAGAACACAGAATGTCGGCGAAACTGTAGTTTCGCGATAGGCTCGTGAAAAAGTTTTGGAGGAGGTCTGCATATGCTTATCACCGTGCTCGCGGAAAACAGTCATATCCGCGCGGTCGGCTTCGAGGGAGAGGAAATTCGCTTTCATGCTTCCGTACAGACCGAGCCGCGGCAGACCTCAGACTACTATATCCTCATGCTGACGCAGCTGTTCACGCTCTACGGCGTGTCCGGCGAGCGTATCACCGGCGTGGTGCTCGCGTCGGTCGTGCCGCAGCTGACGCCGACGCTCATCGACGCGCTCGCGCGCATCGCGGGCAGCCGCCACAAGCTGCTCAGCCTGTCGAGCGGCATCAAGACCGGACTCAATATCCGCTCGGACCAGCCGCAGCAGGTGGGTGCGGACCGCGTAGCGGCGGCCGTCGCCGCCAAGGCGCGCGGCAGTCTGCCGTGCGTGGTCGTGGACTGCGGATGCGCAACAACCTTCACCGTGCTCGATGAAAACGGCGCGCTCGTCGCATCGGCCATCACCGCGGGTGTCGAGCTTTCGCTCGAAGCGCTTCGTGCACAGACCGCGCAGCTGCCGACTGTGGCGCTCGTGCGCGGCGCAAAATATGACGTTATGGCGCGGAACACTGCGGACGCGATGCGTGTCGGCGCAGTCATGGGCGCGGCTGCCATGGTCGACGGTCTCATCGGCCGTTATGCCGCCGTTCTCGGCAAAACGCCTCGGGTCTGGCTCACGGGCGACTGCTGCCAGCTGATCGCGCCGCATCTCTCGATCGGCTGGGACCGCGCGGATGACCTTATTTTTGAGGGGCTGCGGCTCGTCTGGAGCAAAAATCGCGGCTGAGATGCTTTCCTTTGTTAAAATTTTGCCCTGTACTCGGCGGAAGAAATGCTGAGACGGGAGCGGGAGGAATAAAAATGAATAACAACAAAACCAACGTGCGCTTTCTCGCACAGCTCGGTCTGCTTGCGGCGATCGAGATCGTGATGAAGCTGATCGGCCTCGGCAGCGTTCCGGTCGGACCGCTGTATATGTCGTTCCTGACCGTGCCGATCGCGGTCGGCGCGATGACGATGGGCCCGGCGGCCGGCGCCATTCTCGGCGCGGTATTCGGTCTCGTCAGCTTCAAGGACGCGCTTTCCGGTCTGGGCATGACCGGCGTGTTCTTCCAGATCAGTCCGCTGAATACCTTCGTGCTGTGCGTTGTCATGCGCGTGCTCATGGGATTCTGCGTCGGTCTGATCTTCAAGGCGCTGCGCTTGATCGACCGCAGGGGCGGCTGGAGCTACTTTATCGGTGCACTGAGTGCGCCGCTGCTCAATACGCTGTTCTTCATGGGATATATCGTTCTGGTGTTCTATAATACCGAATTTATCCAGAGCAAGGTCGCAGACCTCGGCGCGGTCAATCCGCTGATGTTCGTGGTACTGCTCGTCGGCGTGCAGGGTCTGATCGAAGCAATCGTATGCTGCGCGGCAGGCGGCGTTATCACTCGTGCGGTCTCGTCCTTCCTCAGTACACGAGCACCGGCAAAGGCGGCCAAGACAGCCAAAACGGAAGATTAACAACGGCATCCCCGGCAGGTCTATTCAGGCGGCGCCGGGGATGTGTCATCTAAAAGGAGAGAAAAATGGGAAAACAAAGCTGGAAGCCGGGCAATATGCTCAATCCTGTCCCGGCGGTCATGGTGAGCTGCGCGGACAGGGAGGGAAAGCCGAATATCATCACGATCGCGTGGGCGGGCACGGTGTGCACCAATCCGCCGATGGTGTCGATCTCGGTGCGTCCGACGCGCTATTCCTATGATATGATCCGCGAGACGGGCGAGTTCGTCATCAATCTCGTGACCGAGCCGCTGACGCGCGCGTGCGACTACTGCGGCGTTGTGAGCGGCAGGGATGTCGACAAGTTCGCGAAGACCGGTCTCACGCCTGTCCCGGTCGAGGGCGTGTCCGTTCCCGGCATCGCGGAAAGCCCGGTCAGCATCGCGTGCCGCGTGGTCGAGGAGCGCGCCCTCGGCAGTCATACCATGTTCCTTGCAGAGGTTGTGGGCGTGACGGCGGATGACCGCTATCTCGACGAGACCGGCCGCTTCGACATCAACGGAACCGGCCTCATCATGTACTCGCACGGTGAGTATTTCGGCCTCGGCCGAAAGCTCGGAAAGTTCGGATACAGCGTGCAGAAAAAGCCGAAACGCCGAAAAAAATAACGTGAGGCGCGCGGAAGGAGAGGGCAGAATGCAGCAGGGACCTAATATCTATCAGATCAAATTCGAGCCGGACCTTCCGGAGGACGTACTGATCGCGGCAGATGTCGACGGCATGGAGCAGCGCATCTGCGGCGAGGACATCTACCCATACTGGGAATATATTTACGAGAATGAGGGCGGCTTTGTCGAGACTGACGGGCGCTATATCCTGTGCGTGCTGCACACGGCGGGCATGCAGGGCGGCGTGGTGATGTTCTGGGACACGGCGGAGGAGGAGCTTGTGCATGTGTCGGACGGGGCGTACTGTGTCGCGGCAGTGCTGTACGAGGGCGAGGTGTATACGCTTCAGCTGGTCGAGCATTTTATGACCGAGCCGCATTTTGCGGTCTCGAAGGTGCCGTTCGGCACGATGGACTGCTTCGCGGAGACCGACCCGGTGGAGTGGGATATTCCGGTGGACATGGAAACCTTCTCGGGGCAGACGGACGACATCAAGCTGTATGTTTCCGGGGAACGCATCGCGGCGTTCATCGACGGCTGCCTGTTTATCCGCGAGGAATGCGGCGGCTGATGCTGTAATAGAAGCAGGGAAAAACAAGAGCACGGAATGCGCGACGCATTCCGTGCTTTTTGCCGTTCTGAAAGACGACGGTCCGATGGAGGGCAGTCAGTACAGGATAACGACATGATTTTTCTGCATCCAGTTCAGCTTGGTCTGAGCGAGCATCCGAATAGCGGCGTTCGGATGATGGAAGCGGTCGGTGTACTGCGTCTGAAGGTCGACAAGATCATTGTAGGTGAGGTAGGGGTAATCTGCGCCGCCGCCGACACCGGCCGGAGAAAGACTGTAATGCAGATTGCCGTCCGGGCGGACCCATCGGGAGGCCGTCTGCTCGATTCCTTTTACCATGCGATCCGCGACAAGGGCATAGCTGTCGTCTCCTGCGGCGCAGGAAAGACGATAGAGAAAGACCGCCTCGACGGAATGATGGTTGAGCGAGGTGTGCGTCGGCAGGCCCTCGCCGTTCGGGTGCCAGTAGTCCTGAACGAGCAGCGCGTCTCCGGTCGTGATGGAGGAATGATGCTCCTGTGCGTACTGCACGAGAAAATCGGCGTATTCCCGCGCCTGCGGCAGCCATTCGGTCACGCCGTAGTTTTCGGCCGCATTCACCACCGCGAGCCAGAGGTCGGTGTTGAAGCGCGTGTCATAATATCCCGGCTCGATGCCATAATCTTTTTTCAGCCAGGTGCTGCCGGCGGTCGAGGGAAGAAAGCCCTGCTCGTTCTGCTGCCGGCGCATGACGTCCAGCATGGCGATGCCGAGCATCCGGCAGGCGCCGTCCTCCGCGTTGCGCACCATCTTGCAGGTGATGTAAGCGCCGGGAAGTGCATGAAAGTAATTTTCGCCGTTCGGGTAATATTCGGGAGGCGCGGTGTAGTAATAGCCGCTCCAGCACCAGCGGTTGTCGTCGGTGAAGCGGTAGTTCTGCCAGTGGGTCAGTGTGTCCCCGTCGTTCCAGTCGAACAGCTGTCTGTGCGAGGTCAGGGCGAGAGCGTCGCTGAATGCGCCGACAGGCACCGAGCCGCTCTGCACCGAGAGGGAAAAGCCGTCTGCGGTCTTGGTGATTTCGAGCGTTCCGTCGCTCGACGGCAGATATTCGATCATGCCGGTTCCGCGGTCGCGGTAGGCGAGGGGCGTGACAATGATGCTGTCGCCGCCGTCCGCGCGGATGAAGTACATGCCCTTGGGGAAGGTGCCGGCGCAGAGAGGCGCTTCGCTCCAGCGGTTCGCCTTGACGTCATAGGTGCGCATCGTGCCCGTGCCCTTGACCGTGAGGACCGTACTTTCGTGCGTCTGCGTTCCCGACACAGGCGCAAAGCGGTCGCTGCGCACGACGGTGTTTTCTGCATCCGTCCAGGTTCGGATGTGCTGCGTGAAGGCGGAGTTGCTCGTCTCGAATTCCTGCCGCGTCACGTCGCCTGCGGCGGTATGGATCACGGCTGTTTCGACCTGCCTCGGGAGAAGGAAGCCGGAAAACAGCTGCGGAAGCAGAAAGATCGCCGCAAACGGCACGCAGAAAAATGTCATGCGGAGTCTTCGGAAGAGTGCGGACTTTTTCGGTCGGTTCATGGGGATCACCTCATACACCATATTTTACTACACCGCGCCCGCCCGGTCAATGTGCACATGACCGGATCAAAAATGGAGGGACGATAGAGCTGCACGTGAAATGGATTTTTTTGCAAAGTGTTTTGTTCGTTGAATGCTTATGTTATAATAACGATATCATAATTTTGCCGGATAACATGGAAGCAGGAGGGATGCTTTATGAAACGATGGCGTTATCTGATCGCGGCGGCGGTGGCCGCAGGCAGTATGGCGGCGGGCGCAGGGGCGGTCGATACGGCGGACCGGGACGCGCTGCTCGAAACGGCGGTGGCAAGGGAGCGACCGGAAACGGCAAGTATGGTCTGATCGACACGACAGGGCAATACGTCAGCAGAAATGATTTCGACCAGATCGAGTGGAGAGACAGCCGCTATATGGGCAAGCGCGGCGGCAGGGAATCGGTAGTCGAATCGCCTTGGAGTACATTGACAATTTATAATAATGAGGGCTTACTTTCTGTAATAATTTCAAATTAGGAGTGATAGGAATGAAAAAACAGTTATACAGCCGTAAAATTGGAATTGCAGCGCTGGTAGGAGCATCGATTTTTATTTTTGTGTTGCTGCATTTTTGCCGGATGTCAATAGGTAAAATCCCAGAGCTTGAATTTTCTGGGTATGTAAATCAGTCTGATATTGTAAACAACTGCAATCTGGATCATGTGAAATTTCCGCCCGAAACAGCCTGCGCGGTTTACAAACTGAAAAAGGTGGATTCAGCGCAGGATCAGAAAAATATCAGAAAGGCACTCGGTTTAGATGAGAATGCGAAATTTGGAACGCTGTCAGACCCAATGCCGGCATCCTCCACCGCGGTGTTGGGATATGATACGGAAAGCGGACGCTGGATATATCAAACCGATCTGGCATATGATACGGGAGAAAATGTGCCGGAAAAACAGAAAGCCATCCAAATTGCCAATGATTTTATATCGAATTTGTATCCGGTCGAAACACTGGGAAATCCCACTGCCATCGCTGATATGAGCGGAGAGGAAAGAAATAAGCCTTCATCTGTTGTTCGATGGAATGTTTTCTATTATCCGACGGTGGAAAATCGGCCTGTTTATGGCGTATTTCGTATTTGTATTGCAGTTGGAGCTGAAGGGAAAATTGTTGGAGTGGAAAAGTTGGCGGGCGAATATGAGAAGATCGCACAGGTTCAGCTGTCAGACCTTCGGACGATAAAAAATAGATTTCTTGCCCAGGACTTTCTGTGTACCAGAGACGAATCGCCGCAAAACAGGAAAATGGAACAGGCGGAGCTCGGATTCTATGCTGATGTGGGTGACGAATACATTCAGCCGGTATATGTTGTTTCAAGCAATGACGGGATGACCGAAATTCTGATTGATGCGCAAAATCGTGGCGAAAGCAACGAAAATGCAGTTAGCAGGTCACGGTAAGAGACTTTTGTCGGGACGCTGGGCGTGTTAAGACTCGCCAGACTGTCATTTTGGTGAATCTGCCTAAAAACCAAGCGGAATTTTCTGCACATGCTGTGAATAAATGCGTTTGACTATATGTCCTGCAAAATGTATAGTAGAAGTAGAAATATGTGTTTTTTCTGCATTTTTTTATACATGGACGAACCCACGGCAAGGGAGGCGATACCCGTGGAAAGAAATCCGCATCAGGGGCATCGCCGACGCATGCTTGATAAATTTGGCAGGTTCGGTGTCGATGCGTTCGCAGATCATGAGCTGCTGGAGGTTCTGCTGTATTATACCATCCGGCAGGGGGACACCAACCCGATTGCCCATGCTCTGATGCAGCATTTCGGCTCGCTCCATGCCGTCCTTGAGGCGACGGCCGATCAGCTGTGCGAGGTGGAGGGTGTCGGTTCGCGCACGGCCGAATATCTGTCGCTCATCAGCGCAAGCATGCGCCGCTATCAGACCGACCGCATCCGGATGCGGAACAGCGTGGTCTGGCTGAACGACCCGGATAAGATCGGAGCGTACTTCGTTCCGCGCTTTGCTGCGCTGCATACGGAATCGCTCTGCGTTGCCTACGTCGACAGCAGCTGCCGGCTGATCCGCTGCGACGATCAATGCCGCGGCAGCACCTCCAAGGTGCTTCTCGACCCGGTATCCATCCCGCGCAGCGCCGTTATGTGCAACGCTGCCGGGGTTGTGCTCGCGCATAACCATCCGAATGGTGAGGCTCGTCCTTCGCGCGAGGATATTGCCGCGACACAGATGCTTGTCGCGCGGCTTGCTCCGCTCGACATCGCGCTGGTCGACCACTGCATCGTTGCACAGGACAGCTACTACTCGATGGCGCGCGGCGGTGAGCTCCAGCTCATGATGCGCGGTCACCGGGGCTGATTTTTTAGAATATCCTTTCGAAAAGCGGCAGGCGGGAGCCTGCCGCTTTTTCAATTTGTGGTTAATGTTCATTGCCGCGATGCCGGCGCTGACGCACGAAATAGCATCCGTTGCATTCGGCGGGAGAGGGACTTCCGGTATCCCTGTGTTCTGCATCGTCAGTACGCAGACTGCCGGGATCACCGAAGGTCAAGCGACGCTTTCGGCCTCCTCGAGCATATCATCGATGCAGATCGCGTAGCCGCTTGCCGGGTCATCCACCAGAACGTGCGTCACCGCGCCGATCAGCTTGCCGCCTTCATAGACCGGGATCGTCGTGGCAACATAGTCCTCCCCTCGGATCCGGGTGCTGCGGTTATACTGGGCAGTCCCCGTTTCAAGGACTTTCAGCAGAACCGTTTCCGGGAAAATATCCTTCAGCGCGCCGTCATACTGGCTGAGCTGTTCCGAACAGCCCACCATTTTCAAAAACGCCTTGTTCATCATGATGACTTCGCCTTTGAGGTTGATTGCCACGATCGCCTCCTCCAAGGCATCCAGAACCTCATTCCGCTCATCCATCAACCGGCGGTATTCCTCCACGCGGCGGCCCTGAAGCACCTTTTTCGTCCGCTTGCGGATCGAGGCGGAAATAAAGATCCCCAGCAGCAGCGTCCCAAAGGAAATCGCGATAAACAGCGTCAGCAGGTGCTGATTATCCGCGGAGGTGGAACGCCGGAACACCGACAGCGTAACATATCCCAGAAGCTGCTCCTGCCGGTTTCGGACAGGCGCGTAAACCATCTCCAGATCGTATCCGCTCCGTGCCACCGTCACCAGATAAGGGCCTTCTCCGGACAGCACCCGGTCCTCTCCGCCGAAGGTCAGGATCCGGCCGACAAACGCCCGGTTGGGATAGTAGCGGCAGGTGCTGTCTTTTTCACATACCGCAACAAAGTCCAGATCGGAGATCGACTTAATATAGATATCCAGATAGTTGCGAAGATAGGCGTCATATTCTGTGTCTCCATTATGCTCCAGCGCCTCCACCACAGGCGCAGCCTTTGCAATGGCGGTTGACTCCCGGAAAAGCCTGTCCGTCTGCTGGCTGTTGCTGCGTCCAATGGTCACAAAAATCGTCAGCACCAGACAGAGCGCCGCCGTCACAATGATTCCGAAAATCTGGAACAGGTAAAGCTGATCCTCGATATCCAATTTCTTTCGTTTCTTCCACACAGTGCGTTCCTCCCCCGATGCGGGCCGTTTCGACAAACTCAATGTATGTGATTATAAAGCAGAACGAAAAGGAACGCAAGTGCTTCAAAGCGGCTGCTTTTGGCACCCTATCACCTCTTAAAGCGGAATTTTATGCTGATTCGAAAGTTCCCTTTCCTCGCTGTATGCGCTTTTTCCGGCAGGCCGTCTGCGGATCCCGGCAAAAAAGAAGCACGCCCCCGCCATAACGGTGGGGGCGTGCGGATCGTTGATCGTCAATGGAGTTCAATCACTGCTTTGCCAGCATTAGAACTATGCCGTACACCACGCTCGCCAGCGTGCCGAAGGTAATGACCGGCCCGGCCACGGTGAACATTTTGGCCGCCATGCCGGTGACGAAGCCCTCTGGTTGTGTCAAGATAGACATACAGTTTTTTCGGAATTTTTTCAGCTGCCTCCAAAGTGAGGGGTGCTTATTGTTTTAGCTAGCCGTTACAAATTCAAACCCGCTCGAAGTACGCATGTCTATCTCAATCTCTCCTGAAGGGTACACACGAACCCGCTCTACAAAATTCCTAATTATTTCCGGATCATACTCTTTAAGCAGGATGATCTGATCTGCTGTTCTTTTTCCCGTCGCAAGATTACCTCGGGACTCATATTGCTCTACCAGAAGCCGCTCGATCTCTTCAGCTCTACTTGAGAGTCTTGCCAGCTTCTCTGAATCCTTCTACTGGATATCAGCAAATTTCTCTCTGCTTATGCTACCCGCTCGGTATTGCTCATATAGTTCAGCCTTTCTACTTTGGAGCCGTCTTGTCATATTGGTGTTAGCATCAAGTTCCGTTTGAATACTTGAAACGTTTCGTTTGACCTACTATTCAATTAAACCGACAAATTCATGAACTAGATCATCTCTTCAACAAACAGTTCAGGATGGTTGATAATGTCACCGTGGCCGAAGTCTGAGAAACAGCGCACCGTCAGCTTTGGATAAACCTTCCGCAGCTTCTGGATGGCTTTCTTCATATGGCCCTCTTTTTCTCCGTACCAGCATGCAACTTTCGCATCAAGCTGTACAGGGAAGTCGGTACGATAGAGATAAAGCCCCGCCTCCCATGTAGCTCGGACGGACTCCAAACTAATGTGATCTAGGATACGGCTGAGCATGGTCTGCATTCCCTGCTCAGTTTGTCCCATGAAACGCAGAGCCCACGCTGGCACGGTTTATTATATCGTATTGCAAATCGGTCTGTAAAGGCGGGATCTATCATTCAAGAATAGCTCAAGACATTTCCACAATGACGGCCTTTTCTCTTGCCATTTACTGTAGGTGCGACTACAATGATGATACTAAACTCAGGAAATTTACTACCAGATATAAAACAAGGAGACCGACCCATGAACACCGCTAATCTCAATACGCTCATCCAGCGCTACGAGGATAACTTTGAGTGGATCAACAATGCGGAACATGACGAGATTTTCAAGTGGCGTGCTGTCCGCTGTTTTCAGGATGTCTGGTTCAGCGAAGAAGTCGAGGATATGACCTTTGCCGAGAAATTCAAAGCCGCCACAAAAGAGTGCTCTGTGTTGCTCGATAATGGGCAGGTATCCCCCACAAACGGGATCGTGAAGATGGCTGAGCAAGAGCCTGATGAGGTAGAGCGTCTTTTTGTCGAAGTCCTCTTCGCCGATGACCAAGGCAATCTTCAGTTGCGGCAAGACCATGTTGAGGAGTTTCTAGATGGGATTGAGGCAGTCCGTGAACGCACATTCCCGAGTTACTGGAAGTACGGGCAGAACCGTCATTGTGCCTTCACCTATTTGGCACTCTATGCCCCGGAAGAGAACTATATTTACAAATACAGTGAAGCCGAGGAGTTTGCAAAACATATCGAGTACGGAATTGATATTGGCTCAGGGCAAACCTTTAAGCTAAGCGCTTATTATGGAATGTGCGATCTGGTTGTTGACGCTCTTCGAATACGCCCAGCACTCCTTGAGAAGCATTGGGCTATCTGTGGTGATGAATGTTATCATGATGATAGTCTGCACCTTCTCGCTTTCGATGTTATCTACTGTTCTCGTGCCTATAATTTCTACCAGGGTATCTATTATATCCCCAAGTCGGAAAGCACCTCTGCCTATAACAAAGAGCAACTCCGCCTGAAGGAAGAGGCGAAAGTGCAGGAAAGAATTGATAGTCTTGAGACGCAGATTCAAGCAAAAGATATTGAATTGGATAAGTTCCGGTCAATCTCCTTACTGAATGTGCGGGTAACACATAAGCAGTATGGGACTGGCATTGTCATCGCCCAGAAGGAAAACACCATTAAAGTTCGCTTCCCGGAGGGTTTGGAGAAGTCATTTATCATTCACACCAAGTTCCCCGCGCGCCCCACATTTGAAGATGACGAACAGGTCGTAGAGGCCTTTACTGAGTATGACCGGCTCACAAGGGAAATCCAGGGGTTGAAAAAGCTACTTGAAATAGAAAAGGCAAAGGTACAAACTACCATATTATAAGCCTATATCAATTAAAAAGAGGTGAGAGCATGAGCGTGACTGTATCCGACCTGCTGAAGCTGCCGTCCCTGCAACATGCACGCGTTATTGGCGGCGCAGGCGGGCTGAAAAAGGTCGTGTCTTCGATCTCCGTATTGGAATCTACCGATCCGGGGGTCCTGATCAACGAGGTGTTTCGCCATAACAAATACCCCGGCAGTGAGATCGTCATTACCGGCTTTCTTAACTGCATCAATGATGTGGAGTGCCAGTGCTCCAATCTGTTGCGGCTCATTGAGGGCGGGGAAGTGGGGATGGTGCTGTATTATGTGGGCGTCTACCTCCCCCGGGTGGACCGGCGATTGATCGAGATCGCTGACGCCAATGATTTCGTCCTGATCTGTATGCCGGAGGGCCAGCGGCATCTCCGTTACAGCGACCTGATCACCGACGTGACAGAGTGCATCTACAAGGACCGCCTGGTCCCGGGCTCCCTTGTGTCGGACATTCTTGCACGGATCTCCTCGGCGCCGCACCACCAGCAGACGGTGGGGACCGCGCTGCAAATGCTGTGCGCGGAGCTTGGGTGCTCCGCGGCACTGACCACCCATGAAGGAAACATCCTGAATCTCGCGACTTGGCCCAGCGGTATGGAGGATACGGTCCGGGAGGGGATAGAACGCTGCCTGCAGCTTTTGACGGAGCAGATCTGCGTACCCTGCCCCTTTCTTGCGGATGCGGAAATGTCCTGCGTTTCTATCCGCTCAGACCTGGCCCAGCCGCTCCATCTGGCGCTGATCAAGGTCGGCGCTCCGCTGGGGGCTTCGTTGGTGGAGCAGGCGGCAGACATCGTGAGAATCTGTATCAATATCTGGGGAAAGCAGCATGGCGCTGTGGCGATCCATGAATTGCTGCGGGCAATTCTGCAGGACGAGCCGCTGAAGATGCGCCGTCTGGCGGAGATCTTTCATGTAGACGTTGCCTCACTTCACGAGCTGTGGATGCTGTGCGGTGCGGATGCCGGGGAAGTGGAGGAGCGGATGGAGCAGGATCTGGCCCTGGCCAGACAGTGTGCGGATACCGTTGTGGGCGCGATCTATGAGGGACAGCCGGTCATGTGCCTGAGCACACCGCATTCTTTGAGGGAAACCGAGAGCGCAATACGGGAGATCCTGTCGTGTGCGTTGAAGACCAGCCCGGATGCTGTTGTGGTGCGATGCAGCGGATTGTCCAATACGACAAGCTGCCGGAGAGCATATTTGTTAACACTTGACAATTTGGAGGATGCCAAGCGTATTTTCCCGCATAAAAGGATGTTCCTGCAAGGGGAACTGGAGCTGGCGGCTTCCTGCCGCAAACGCATTGACGAGGGAGAGACCGCTGCTGTGCGGCGCACCATGCCGCTGGCGGCTTTACAGGCCGACCGGGAATATCATGACCTCCTTGATACGGCTTGTGTTTACCTTTTGGACTGCGACAGCAGCGTTACCCGAACTGCGGAGATGCTGTTTCTTCATAAGAATACCATCAAGTACCGGCTGCAAAGAATTGCGGATCTGCTTGGCTATCGTCTGGGAAAAATGCCGGAGACCATCGAGCTCTACCGCAGCGCCGCGGTTTACCGGCTCCTTCATGAGGTTCGTTGATAGTTACAATAAGGAATGCTTCGCTGTTTGTCCCAAGGGACAAACAGCGAAGCATTTTTTCTGCCTATCCGACAGTATTCTTCACCGCTTTGAAGTGTTATACTTGCCCCATTCTTTGGTTCGGACTCAGAATATACCCAAGAGAAAGAGGTGTTTTCCCATGCGTGAAAACAACAGCGGCTTTAAAATTGATGAATCGCAGCGCCAGAGCTGGCTGTCCATCGCGGCAGTCTGGGCGGGCGGCATGATCTGTGTTCCCTGCCTGATGATCGGCGGCGTGCTGGCCGGAGGCGGACTGAGCCTTGGTCAGATCGTCCTGTCCATTCTGATCGGCTATGGCCTGATCTGCGTCTACATGATCTGCATCGGCATGCAGGCATGCGATACCGGGCTGCCGGTGTCCGTGATGGCCTCCGGGGCGCTGGGCGAAAAGGGCGCACGCTATATTATCAGCGCGCTTCTTGCGATTGCCTGCGTTGGCTGGTTCGGTATCCAGTCTGCCACCTGCGGCAGCGCCTTTGCCAGCATGGTAGCCAATATGCTGGGAACGGAGGCGACTCCGATTTTTATCTCTATCAGCTCTATCGTCTGGGGCGTTATCATGCTGCTGACGGCCTGCGTCGGCTTCAAGGGCCTCAAGTGGCTCAACTACATCGCCGTGCCGCTTCTGGTCATCGTCTGCCTGTACGGTCTCATTGCCGGTATCGTCACAAATGACGGCGGCAGCGCCATCACAAACTATGCGCCCGAGAACTCCTCCGGTATGGTGTTTGGCATCTCGATGGTGGTTGCCTCCTTCGCCCTGGGCGGCGTAATCTCCGCCGACTACTGCCGCTTTGCCAAGAGCCGCAGCGATGTGGTGAAGTCCTCCGTTGTGGGCGTTATTCCCGCGGGCCTTTTCATGCTGCTGACCGGCGCACTCATGAGCATCGTCACAGGCCAGTATGACATCTCCGCCATCCTTGCGTCTTTGGGCGTGCCGTTTGTCGGCCTTGTGGCACTGGTGCTGGCCACCTGGACCACCAACGTTACCAACGCCTATTCCGGCGGCCTGGCCCTCAGCAATCTCCTTGGCTTTGACGAGAGCAAGTTCAAGGTCACCACCGGTGTGGCCGGCGCCATCGGCACGCTGCTGGCAGCCTTCGGCCTGCTGAATGCTTTTCAGAGCTTCCTGTCCCTCATGTCTGCGCTGATCCCGCCGCTGGCCGGCGTGCTGATCGCCTCCTACTGGATTGTGGGCAAGGGCAAGCGGGAGAATTTCTCCCCCCGCCCCGGTTTTTCCGCCGTCGGCGTCATCTCTTTTGCTATTGGCGCCGTCTTTGCCTGCATCACCGGCGGTACCTTCGCCAGCTTCCCTGGTCTTGTCGAGGCTCTGCCGTTTTTGAACTGGCCGTTCTTTGTGGGCCCGGTCAACGGTATTGTGGTTTCTCTGGTCCTCTATGTGGGCCTCGCGAAGCTGACGTCCGCAAAGCGGATGCCCGCAAAGCAGGCTGCGTAATATCTGCCGCAGGAGGAGCGGGTATCTGCCCGCTTCTCCTGCATACTGCAATTATAACGAAAGAAGGAAAAGGTCATGCGAAAAATCGGAATCCCTGAGATCGAAGATATTGCCACCGGTGCGGCGCTGCTGGGCGCCGGTGGTGGCGGTGATCCCTATGTAGGCAAGCTGGTGGCCATCGGCGCCGTACAGGAGTGCGGCCCTGTCACGCTGCTGGACCCGGAGGAGGTGCCGGATGACGCCCTTGTTGTCCCCATCGCCATGATGGGCGCGCCGACGGTACTGGCGGAGAAGGCCATCGGCGGCAACGAATACAAAAAGCTCTTTGATATGGTCTCCAAGTTCTTCGGCAGGGAGATCTACGCCTTTATGCCCATCGAGGCCGGCGGCGTCAACTCCATGCTGCCCATCGCTGCGGCGGCCAGGCTGAATATGCCGATGGTGGATGTGGACGGCATGGGCCGTGCCTTCCCTGAATTGCAGATGGTGACCTTTACCATCGGCGGTATCAAGGCAACGCCGATGGCGCTGGTGGACGAGAAGGGCAACAGCTGCATCTTTGAGACCATCACCAACAAATGGACGGAGGAGTTGGCCCGGTCGGTCACCATGAGCTGCGGCGCTTCCGTCTCCGTGTCTCTTTATCCCATGAGCGGCAAACAGATGAAGGAATTTGGCGTCCACGGCATCGTCACCCGCAGCCAGCAGCTGGGCAAGGCCATCCGCACTGTCAAGGACTGCGGTGACCAGACGCCGGAGGAGCATTTCCTTGAAATGTCCGAGGGCTTCAAGCTCTTTAAGGGCAAGATCGCGGATGTGCTGCGGGAGACCCGGGCCGGCTTCAACTTCGGCAAGGTCGTGCTGGAGGGCATCGGTGAGTACAAGGGCCATACCGCCTATGTGGAGTTCCAGAATGAGAACCTGACCGCCACGGTGGACGGCAAGATCCTGGCTACCACCCCCGACCTCATTTCTCTGGTGGATACGGAGACCTATATCCCCGTTACCACAGACGGCCTCAAGTACGGCAAACGTGTCATGGTGGTCGGTCTCAAGTGCTTCCACCTGTGGCGGACGGAAAAGGGCATTGAGCTGGTAGGCCCCCGCTATTTCGGCGTGGACACGGATTACATTCCTCTGGAAGAGCGCTGCAAGGGAGGTAACTGATCATGTATAAACTCGGAATTGATGTGGGCGGCACTAATACGGATGCCGTCCTGGTGGACGAGAACCGCGCGGTGGTGGCGGACATCAAGTATCCCACCTCTGCGGATATTTACGACGGTATTCTGGGCGCTATGCGCACGGTGCTGGAGGTCTCCGGTGTGGATCCCGCGCAGATCCATCAGGCAATGCTGGGTACGACCCAGTGCACCAACGCCATTGTGGAGCGCAAGAATCTGGCCCCCATCGGCATCCTGCGCATCGGCGCGCCTGCCACCACCGGCATCCGTCCCATGGTGGACTGGTCGGAGGATATTCAGAAGGTGGCCGTGGGCAGCACCATCATCGGAGGAGGCTTTGAATATGACGGCAGGGAACTGGCCCCGCTGGATACCGCTGCCGCCAAGTCGTTCTTTGAGGAGATGAAGGCAAAGGGCGTGAAGTCCATTGCCATTTCTAGTGTGTTCTCCACCGTCCGCAATGACCATGAGGTGGAGGCGGCCAAGCTCTGCCGGGAGATCATGGGCGAGGACGTCCATATTTCCATCTCCAGCGAGATCGGCTCTATGGGCCTGATCGAGCGGGAAAACGCCACGATCCTGAACGCCGCGCTGTGGCAGGTAGCCGAGCGCTTCACCGAGGGCTTTGCCAAGAGCCTGCGGGATGAGGGCATTGTCAATGCAGACGTGTATCTCAGCCAGAATGACGGCACGCTCATGACCATGGAGCACGCCCGCCGCTATCCGATCCTGACGGTTGCCTGCGGCCCCACGAACTCCATTCGCGGCGCCAGCTACCTCTCCTCCTTGAAGGATGCCATCGTGGTAGATGTGGGCGGTACGACCACCGATCTCGGCGTGATCCAGAACGGCTTCCCCCGAGAATCCAGCGTGGCCGTCACCATTGGCGGTGTGCGCACCAATTTCCGGATGCCGGACGTTATCTCCATCGGCCTGGGCGGCGGCTCCATCGTGCGTGTCAGGGATGACGGCAGCGTGACCGTCGGCCCCGACAGCGTGGGCTATGAGATCACAAAAAAGGCGCTTGTGTTCGGCGGCGATGTGATGACCGCCACTGATATCGCCGTGCGGCTGGGCATGGTGGAGCTGGGCGACAAGTCCAAGGTGGAAACCATTTCTCAGGAAGTGGCGGACAAGGCCATGGCTGCGATCCGCGCACTGGTGGAAGACAGCGTGGACGCCATGAAGGTCTCCAACGCGGACGTAGATCTGATCCTTGTGGGCGGCGGCTCCATCATCCTGCCGGAGAAGATCAGCGGCGCGGCAACGGTCCTGAAGCCGGAGCATTTCGGCTGCGCCAACGCCATCGGCTCTGCCATTTCCAAGGTCAGCGGCACCTATGAAAAGCTGATGAACTACGACGAGCTGCCCCGTGAGCAGTCGCTGGAAAAGGCCAAGAACGAAGCCATTGAGCTTGCGGTCGAGGCCGGCGCCGTGCGTGAGACTGTGGAGATCATCGAAATGGAGGATGTACCTCTGGCTTACTATCCCGGCAACACCAACCGGGTGAAGATCAAGGCCGCCGGTGATCTGAACTGACAACATGGTATAATCACATCTAACTAAAACAAGAGGGATACCCTTTGCCGGTATCCCTCTTGTCATTTGCGGTCGCATTAGAGTCAGGACATTCTTTTGTAGTCATTCGCGAAATCAGATAATATCTGATCGGTATCTGCTATCATTTGTTCCTGAGCGAGTGTCAGTAGGGCTGTGTGGTCATTTGCCACTCTTTCATCCATAACCGCATCCAAACAGGCTTGCAAGGCATTGCCGATTGACTTTCCCTTCAGCCCGATCGCCATCATGTCGTTTCCATTGACAGCAAGGTCTTTTAATGAGAAGCACTTCTCCTCTTGTAACAGCTCATCTAATCGTAGATGAGCAGGTTCGTGACATCATTGTCATGATTTTCGAGTCCTGCGTTTCAGGAATGACCACGAGCGAGGTCGCTCAAATGCTGAATGATATGGGCATTCCATCCCCGTTAGAGCATAAACGGCGAAATGGCGGGTTTTATAATGGGGTGGTCAAGGAAGAGACTGGAATCTGGCTCAAGGGGGCTGTTCGAAAGATTTTGACTGATGAACGCTATACCGGTAAGATGATTACCAATATTCGAGAGACAGAAGAAGTAGGAAAGCCTAAGATGCGGTCGTTGCCCCGAGATCAATGGATCATAGTGCCAGGTACACATGAAGCAATCATTTCGGAGGAGTTGTTCCGAGCGGCACAGAATGCGCTCCAGGAGCGTATTCGGAATGTTAACAAGAATACTGCCGGAAACCGAGCCAACAATCTGTTTGTTTGTGGCTGCTGCGGGAGGAAACTTCGAAAGAATCCAGCAAAGGAACCACACCTTGTTTGCCCGAAAAATGACAGTATTAAGGGTGCTGAGTGTGCAGGTCTCTTTGTCAATCAGGCCCAAATTGAGCAAGCTGTTCTTCAGATGCTGCGGGAACAAAGTAGGATCTTCCTTGAGCAGCATTGTTTGATGCAGGCATGCATTGACAAAAAGCTTTCAAGTATTCAAACGGAGCTTGATGCTAACACCAATATGACAAGACGGCTCCAAAGTAGAAAGGCTGAACTATATGAGCAATACCGAGCGGGTAGCATAAGCAGAGAGAAATTTGCTGATATCCAGAAGAAGGATTCAGAGAAGCTGGCAAGACTCTCAAGTAGAGCTGAAGAGATCAAGCGGCTTCTGGTAGAGCAATATGAGTCTCGAGGTAATCTTGCGGCGGGAAAAAGAACAGCAGATCAGATCATCCTGCTTAAAGATTACGATCCGGAAATAATTAGAAATTTTGTAGAGCGGGTTCTTGTGTACCCTTCAGGAGAGATTGAGATAGATATGCGTACTTCGAGCGGGTTTGCATTTGTAACGGCAAGCTAAAACAATAAGCGCCCCCACTTAGGAGACAGCTGAAAAAATTTCGAGAAAAATTGTATGTCTATCTTGACACAACCAGGATTGACCTATGCCAATCACGGCAGACAGGAGGCTTATCAAGCGGCTTTTGAGCAAGCACGGGGAAGAAGCTTCTAGACAGCTTATTGAATTGCACAGGGCAGATACACTCGGGCAGTCTTCAATTTGCATTCCCCGCCTTGCAACTTTTGAGACTGCAAACGCAATGATAATCTCTTTTTGTTATGAGGATGGACTTGGTAGCCATAGAAGCTGCTTCCTCCCCAGTATTCACCACGCAGATTTCGGGTACGATAAGCTGAGCGCACCTTGGTTGATAGATCTCGGCTATACATATTATTGATGAGATTGCGGAGGGCTAACTCAAGTCCGCCCGTGACACCTAAGTAGTCATCACTATCAAAGGCATCATTGATAGATATAAAGCGGACCCCATAAAGAGGCAGGATCAGTTCGAGGTAGTTTCCCATCTCAAGAAAGTTTCTTCCGAAACGAGATAGGTCCTTCACCATAATGCAATGAATTTCCTGATTGCGAGCCATCTCAATTAGCTCATCGAACTTTGGCCTGTCAAAATGTGTTCCCGTGACACCGTCATCGCAGAACACGATCACTTTATAACCATGGAGCGATTCATGTGTATCATAGTAATCCTGGAGTAACCGCCTTTGGTTGAAAACACTGTTACTCTCATTCTTCAATGCATTTGTTTTGAGATCTCGGTCTTCACTCGACAAACGAATATAAAACGCCAGCACCTTACTCTGCCATCCGCGCGGAATGGGAGTTTCTCACAAAGACTCTTGGTGTTGATATCGTTGTTCTGGACACCCCCATCCTCGACACCACCCAATATAAGGACCTGCTTGGCAGCGTCATCACCGATATCGTCCTCGCTGTGCTCTCTTTTGGAGCACAGCTCGAGGTCGATACCAAGTCTAAGGCACAGGCAGAGGGCATTGCCGCTGCACACCTGAAAGGCGTCAAGTTTGGCCGGCCACGATGCACCGTCGAAGGTTGGGATACCTACTACCCCCAGTGGAAGCAGGGCCAAATCACCGCTGTCCAGTGCTATAAACAGCTCGGGATCAGCGCATCTACATTCTACCGTCTTGTACGGAAATATGAATTGGAGGACGAAAGCAAATGAGTCGTTGTTGCATATATTGCCGCATTGGCGGCACCGCAAATGAACCCAACCAAATAGCCATGAACAGCCAGCTTGAGATGCTGCGAAAGGCTGCTGAGGATCTCGGCCTTACCGTCGTGGCAGAAGTGACTGTTTTTGAAAGTGGCACTGACCTGCAGCGGCAGAGCATCAAAACGCTGATCCGAGATGGAAAGCACGGCGTCTATGATTGCGTGCTGATTGTTGATCCATCCAGTTTATTAAGGAGCGCTGAGGGCTGCACCTTGATTGGACAGAAGCTGAACCGGCATGGGATCAGGGTCTATACCCCTCAGGGAAAGATCCAGCTGGCCCCACCTCACGCCTTCTTCTATTCCAGATACCATAAGGAAGGAGAAAACGATTTTGGCCCAGGAAAGTAAAAACGAGGATCGCAAGCAAAGGATCTGCGAGGCGTTCCATGATGGAAAACAAGTAGCGCGAATGCCTGTCCGAGAGGACATGGCCCCTCAGCATTCCGACGATGTTATCTATCGGGTTGCTCCGTACTGCCGAGTCAGTACGATGTCCGAAATGCAGGCGGAGAGTTTTGAGATCCAGCAGCAGTACTACAACGAGTTCATTGCCAAGCACCCGAATTGGACGCTGGTTCGCATCTATGCCGATGAAGGCATCTCAGCAACTTCGGTGAAGAACCGCAAGGACTTCAACAACATGTAAGGCTGGCAAGATCGACCTCATCGTCACAAAGTCTGTCAGCCGTTTTGCCCGTAATGTCGTGGACTGCATCAAGTACGCCCGTGACCTGAGAGCCCTATCGCCACCCGTCGGCATCTACTTTGAAACAGAGAACATCAACACGCTATCCCAAAATGGCGAACTGCTCCTAACCGTTTTGGCCGCATTTGCACAGGACGAGAGCGTCAACAAGTCCATCAGCGTTGCCTGGGGTATCCGACAGCGATTTGCTAAGGGCATTCCCAAACTGGTCAAGCCCTACGGATATCAGAATGTTGATGGCAAGCTTGTCGTGGATGAGGAGGAAGCCGGTGTAGTTATTCGGATCTTCGCCTTCTATCTCGGAGGTAAAACCCCATATGAGATCGCAAAGATACTGACGCACGAAGGTATCCCCACTCCCACCGGAAAGAAGCCGTGCTGGACGATCTCTTCCGTCACCTACATTCTCGGCAACGACCGATACTGTGGAGATGTGATT
>OGDU01001328.1_pt1 | contig 20016 bp, 12 predicted proteins | sample 1570371 | NCBI WGS metagenome assembly OGDU01 (sample SAMEA2581977, study PRJEB24529) | metagenome | biome: Human gut stool | place: China | collected 2011
TTTCATCTGCCGAAAGACATCGAATGGGAGATGGTCTGGTCCTCATCGGAGATTGTCGGCGAATATCCGGGATTGGGAACGTCCATCGAACGGGTGTCGGAATTCGACGAAGAATCGGAAAGCAAGCCCGCGGGCAGGCTCCGCAACCATCTGCACCGCATCAACATGATGTACTGGCAAATGAAAGACGATACGGACAATCTGCAATCCGCCGATGATGGGCTGTCGGAAGATGATCCGACATTGTGGACGCTTCCGGCATTGAGCATCAGCGCGATGAAGCAGATGCCAACCATCTAAACGCCAGTCAAGATACCGTCTGGAATACCAAGAAACCCCTCGGAAATCGAATTTCCGAGGGGTTTCGTATAAGCTGTAAAGCTTTAGCGCTTCGAGAACTGCGGAGCGCGACGAGCCTTGTGCAGACCGGCCTTCTTGCGTTCCACGACGCGAGCGTCGCGGGTCAGGAAGCCAGCCTTCTTCAGGGCTGCGCGGTTCGCATCACGATCGATAGCGTTCAGAGCGCGGGCAACGCCCAGGCGGATTGCGCCAGCCTGGCCGGTGGTACCGCCACCGTCAACGAGGACGATAGCGTCGAACTTGCCTTCGAGCTTGAGAAGCACGATCGGGGAGTTGACCTCACGCTGCAGCAGCTTGGCCGGGAAGTACTCTTCCAGGGTGCGACCATTGATGGTCCACTTGCCGGTGCCCGGAACCAGGCGAACACGAGCGACGGCTTCCTTACGACGACCGGTGCCATAGCCCGGAGCGATAGCGGAAGTACCGGTGCCAGCGCCAGCGTTGGTCTCGGTGGTGTACGAGGTGAGCTCCTCTTCGGTCTCGAGAACCGCGGAGTTGTTGGTGTTTTCAGCCATGTTTCTTATCTCCCTTCGGTTCACTTAGCCTGCTGCGAGACCTGAGCGATCTCGAAAACCTGCGGCTTCTGGCCAGCGTACGGATGCTCGGTGCCACAGATGATGTGGAGGCGATCCAGCTGGACCTTGGCCAGACGATTCTTCGGCAGCATGCCCTTGATAGCGGACTTGATGATGCGCTCAGGGTTGGTCTTGAGCAGCTTGCCGTAGCTATCGCGACGCAGGCCACCCGGACGACCGGAGTGCATGTACAGTTCCTTGCCCAACTTATTGCCGGTCAGAGCGATCTTATCGGCGTTGAGAATGATCACGTGGTTGCCGGAATCGGCGTGCGGAGCGTAGGTCGGCTTGTTCTTGCCGCGCAGCAGCGTGGCGACCTGAGTGGCCAGACGACCGAGCACCACGTCGGTGGCGTCGATGACGTACCAGTCGTGAGTCAGATCAGCTGGCTTCGGAGTGAAAGTTTTCACGATGTACCTTTTCTATATATTGTGTTCCGGACCTTCCATCAACATCTCTGCGTTGGTTAGGCGCGGAATGATGCCTTTTTCAGGTCTCATTATCCGTGGGCTCCCTGAAAGTCCTCGATGGCGAGTGGGAAAAGCGCTTTGAAGGACCCCGTAGGGAAACACAACAATCTACTAGTATATCGCCAGCCTTGACATTCGCGACACATCAACCCCTAGTACTTGCGAATACGAAAACACAGCAATCGACACGCAAAAGCCGGCGACGCTTGGCAGATCTCCCTACCTTGCATCGCCGGCCTTCCGCCAATCGAAATCAGCTGCAATCAGCCTCAATCCGCTGCAAGCTCAGCCGCGCATAATCGCTGCGATCTCCTGCAGTCGAGTATTGTCGAACAACTGCTCCAGCGGCACGACATTGCCATCGCCGTCAGCCAGCGGAATACGCCAGTTCGGATATTCGTTGCTGGTGCCCGGCTGGTTCTGCGTGCGCTTTTCGCCGACCGCGTCGACGATGGACGCCGCCATGAGCTTGCATGGCGATCCCTTCAAACCGCGGTACAGCGCGTCGATGATCTCGTTTTCGTTGGCAAGCTCGTCTTCCAGCGCGGAAGCGTCGAGATAGCCTTCGTCGACAAGCATGCTCAGCATGGCGTTATGTTCGGCTTCCGCGGACTTCTGGAATTCTTCGACCGGACCGGACAGCAGTCCAAGCTGTTCACGCAATTTGACATGCCCGTACTCCAAGTAGCCGGCTGCCGGAGGCAAATCGTGCGTGTTGACGGATGCCAACGCATACGGACGCCAATCCTTCGGCGCACGGAATTCGCCGTCGAACTGCTCGAACCATTCCACAGCGCAACCGAGAATGCCGTGCTCGGACAGCGACTTGGACACGTATGCCGGAACCACGCCGAGATCCTCGCCCACGACCACACCACCGGCGCGGGACGCTTCCAATGCGAGAATGCCAAGCATGATGTCAGAATCGTAATGCACGTAGGTGCCGTCCATGGCCTTCTTGCCTTCCGGAATCCACCACAAGCGGAACAAGCCGAGAATATGGTCAATACGTACCGCGCCCGCATTGGAGAACATGCCGTGCACCATATCTCGGTACACCTTGTAGCCGGTCTGTTCGAGAGCGATTGGATTCAGCGGCGGCTGACTCCAATCCTGACCCTGCTGGTTGAACATGTCCGGCGGAGCGCCGACCGTGGCGCCCTTGGCGAAACGCTCCGGGTTCCACCACACGTCGGAACCGGCCGGATGCACGCCCACAGCCATGTCGGCGACGACGCCGATCTTCATGCCGGCCTCGCGCGCCGCCTGCTGGGCCGCATGCAGCTGCTCGGTGGCGACCCATTCGAGCCAACGATAGAATTCAAGCGTGTCCGGGTACTGTGCGCGAAGCTGCGCGACTTCCTCGGAATCACGATTGTACTTGCGCACCCAATCGTCGTCGCTGCCATTCGAGGCGCCCCACTTGTCGTAGCACAGGCACCATGTGGCATAGGATTCGATCTCATCGCCCACTTCGGCGAGATACTGGTCGAACTCGGCTTGACGCTGCGCGGAAAGGCCGGACTTGTAGATGATCCACAACGCCTGCATCTTGGTACGCCACATGGTTTCGCGATCCAAGATCCGCGCATTGCCGTTGAGCGGCTTGACCTGCTCATGCAGTTCATCCACTTTCGCCTTGTCTTCCGGCGAAAGCACGGCATATTCCGGCATGGATTCCGGTCGAATATAGCTGAAATTAATGAAACGACGCGAAATCGGCAGATACGGCGATGGCTCGATCGGCGGCACCGGTTCGGCGGCATGCAGCGGATTGATCAGCATGAAGTCGGCGCCGGTCCTCTTCTTGGACTCGACGAGCAGGGTCTTCAGATCCTCATAGTCGCCGATACCCCAGGAACCGCTGGAACGAATGGAGTAGAGCTGGCTCATCCAGCCCCACAGGGAGCCTTCCTTCATGTCGTCAAGCAGCTCGATCTTTTCCGGAGCGCTGATAACGGTTGCAATCTCCGTCTTGCCACCAACGGTGACTTCAAGGGTGTGATACCCCTCGGGAAGATCTGCCGGAAGCACCAGATATGAGGTGCACACGAAGCCGCCGTCGACCTCGACCACGGTATCGCTGCCACCCTCGAGCTCGATTTTGCCGGCATACGCCCCACCGTCTTCCAGCATGATGGAAGCTTCAGGAACGTCAAGCGCTCCGCCGTGAACCTCAACCTTGCTTTCCTTGCCGACAACGTGCAGCACGGTCGGAGGAACGATACGTGTGTCGCGTTCGCGCTGAATGGTGGTGATGGACTGCTCGATCGCCCCATCGTTGGAAGCGTCGATTCCGAGCGCCTTGAGCACCGCCACGAGAACATCGTCTTCGATTTCGTGGTAGTCGCGGCTCATGCCGACGTAACTGGTGGCGATACCCACCAACTTTGCCAGGCGAATGATCGGACGGGCTAGACGCGTTGCATTTTCGGTCTGTTCTGTCATAAACAACAGTCTATGCCCCAATCACATGCACCACGCGCAAAAATCTCATAAAAATGACAACGTATGCAATTATTTTTCCGAAAGATGCCGTTCAGCGGCCCTTTTCACCTCTCCTGACGCATCCTGCGCAAGTTTTTCCAACATCTGATCAGACGTGTTCGGGTTCAAAGCAACGGCCCTACGTACCATGGAAGCAAGCACGGCAGGAGCATTCGGCTCGACGTCGACCCCCAAAGATCCCAGAAAATCAAGGGCCGTGGAATCCATACCCGGATCCTGCGCGCCTTCGAGCCACATCTTCCAAGACGTCTGCTTGTTGCGCAACGCGACATCGCGCACTTCGAGGGACTCATCCTTGGTGAGACGCCCCACCAGCCAATTCTTATCATTGGCATTGCCCGCAACAGCTTTGCGCACCTCAACGGATTCGTCGGTGGACAGTTTGACGAGAATATTCGGAAACGGCATGGTTTCCGCAAGAAAAACGCGATCTTCCAACGGTGTATGCGCATTGCCGGCGACGGCTTCCAGCAATGCCGTGGCACGCGAGAAAGCGGCCTGTTCGGAACGGTCAGGCAGCGGACGGCGCGCGAATTCGCTCAATTCGGCATCCGTGGAGTGACGCAACCGCTCGTAGGTTGCGGTCAAAGGCTCGAAATCCGAAGGAACCTCTTGGTTTGATGCTTGTTCGTCGGCGTTCCCCACAACGGTTTCGACGGTATTTTCGGCGGTTTCCACGGCAGTAGTGTCTTGCGAGCTCATATCTTCGGTCATGCGTTCCACCTTACGTTATGTTCTGCTCAATATTCCATTCGTCATCGTTGGATTTCAGTATCGCACCGGGCGATTGGACGTGCCCGTTTGCCGCGGCGTGACGGTCGCATTGAACGTTTCGATAATTCGTGATTTGAATTTCTGCGATTGTTCCTGCGGAACGATAATTGACAGCACGATGCGATCGGTATATTGCGCATCCGCCTGCTCGCCGTCCACTGACGCAAGCAGATTCTGAAAGCTTCCCAATTGCGGATAGTCAAGCGTCACCTGATATTCGCAACATGGCACGATCTTCGCTTTGTTCGCCGCTTTGACCGCAATGGACGCACCCGTGGAATATGCGCGGATCAGGCCTCCGGAACCCAGCAGAATACCTCCGAAATATCGGGTGACGGCAACCACGCAATCCGTCATCTCGTTGGCGCGCAACACGTCAAGAATCGGTTTGCCCGCCGTGCCCGATGGCTCGCCGTCATCGCTCATGCGTTCGGCCAAACGACCGTCGGAACCGCCGCACACCGCAGCATAGGCGACATGACGCGCTTTCGGATGCTGGTCGCGAATCGTCTGCACAAACGCGAGCGCCTCATCCAAGGAGTCGATATGACAGGCGTCGCCGATGAATTCCGATTTTTTCTCGACGAACGCATCATGCGCGGGCTGATCGGCGGAATCGAGTATGGTCTGCATGTCTTTCAACCTACCCAATCACACCGACCGTCCACATGTTTTTCCCATACCGGTTTTGCGGTTATTCACACGACGACGTTGAAATCCTCGCCCTTGCAGAATGCCGCAACGGATTGGACCACCTGTCTGGTGATGCCCACATAGGCGCCATCGGTGCGCCACGCGGTGTGCGGGGTGAGGATGATGCCCGGAATCGAACAGAGCGGATCGTCGGCAGTGAGCGGCTCGTGTTCGAACACATCGAGCGCCGCAGGAATGTCGCCTCGCTGGAGTCTGGCGAGCAATGCGCCCGGTTCGATGATTTCCGCACGGGCCGTGTTGATGAACATGGTTCCCGGTTTCAGAGCTTCGAGGTTTTCCGCAGTGACGATGCCTTTTGTGGAGTCCAGCAGCGGCATATGGATGGATACCACGTCGGAACCGGCAATCAGCTCGTTCATATCGTTGACTGGAGCGATATTCAGATCGGCGAACACCTGCTCCGGCACATGGGAGTTCCATGCGGACACGTTCATGCCCAAAGCTCCGGCGATGCGTGCCACGGTCTGACCGATGCCGCCAAGGCCGATGATGCCAAGCTTCTTGCCGTACAGCTCGTAGCCGTCGGCACCGTCCCAATCGCCCGTTTTGACTTGCCTGTCGAGTTTGCCGACCTGTCTGGCGAGTTCCATAAGCAGTGCGATGGTGTGTTCGGCCACGGCATGGTCGCCATAGTGCACCACATTGCATACGCGGATTCCACGTTCCTTGGCTTTGTCGAGATCGATGTAACTGGCCACGCCGGTGCCGCCGAATGCATAGCATTTGGCGTTCAACCGATCGAGGATGGAATCGGCGCAGTGGAATCCGATTACCATGATGGCGTCAGCTTCGGCGCAACGTTCGACGATGGTGTCTTCGTCAAGCGTGAAATCCTTGTACATGCGCACGCGGGCAATGTCTTTGAGCAGTTCGAAGTTCTTTTCGAACGGTTCGATCATCGATTCGATGATGACGGGCATGACCACCAGTGGCAGATCGGTGCGTTCCGGTTGGGTTTCGTAGATTTCCATGTTTTCACCTCACATTGTATGTTCGAGAGTTCTTACGCATATGCGACTCACGGCATGAGGCATATTGTGCCACGGAAAACTACTGGCCAGATGAACTCGTTTGCTCCGCGGTAATATTCCATTCCTTGACCACGTTCTGATCGGCGCCCATGGAATAGAGCACGTCCCAGATGCGTTGGCGCACATTGGCGTCTTGCGTTTCGTCCCAGCAGGTGCCGTCAGGATGATCGCTTGCAAGGGAACACCATTGGTATTTGCCTTGGGTTTCGTTGGCACTGGGCACCCAGTCAATGCGGTTGACACGCCACGAACCGGCCACGCCTTTCTTGCCCGCGAATTGAATACGCGCGGTAATGCCTTGATTGTTCACCAACGTGTCCGCAGTATTGGCCGATTCGGTCACGGCATTGCCCAAACCGTAGATGATCCAAGTGCCGTTGTAATTCTCGACCGGCTGCGCGCAATGGCATCCAGCGCCATAAATCACGTCGAACGCACCGGTATCGGCCAGTTCATGAGCCTCACTTTGCTGCCAGGAATCAGCGTAATCCAAATACTCCTGCACGGAATGCATGGCTATGGCCACCACATCGGCACCCTGCTCGCGAGCGGCCTTCGCTTTGGCTACCGCCTTGTCGATATCGGCTTGGTGGTTCGGGTCTCCGGATTCACGCAGACGATCCACACGCCAGTCGTAGTCAGGCGTCTGCGCGTTCAACGACACGGTTCCCGCAATCAGACCAAGCTTACCGCCACCGGTAGGCGAATCGATGACCAACGGCTTATACGAATCCTCTTCGGTTTTATAGGAGCCGGTCTGGGCGATGCCATCCTGATCAAGTGTGTCCCACAAGCGCGCGATGCCGTCAGCACCTTGGTCCCAGGAATGATTCGACGCATGCGTGCAGGCGCGATACCCCACGTTTTTCGCGGCGTCGGCCACTTCTGCCGGAATATTGAATACCGGATAGCCCGTATATGGACCGCCTCGCTGCGCGATAGGTGTTTCGAATTCGCATACGGCAATGTCGGATGCATCAATGTATTTGCGCATCGGCTCGAACAAGCCGGTAAAGTCAAATGCCGTGCCATCCGTGGCCGCGGTGTTGGTGCTGGCGTACTGGTTCCAAAGCCCCTCGTGGAACAGCAGATCACCGTTGACAAGCATGGCGATGCAGTCGGTGTCGGGGCAATCCGGAGAATTGCCATGATGCTCCGCAGGCTCAGTCGTCTGCTTCTTTTCAACCGTTTTCGGCTGGCTTACCGCCATCTCCGGCTTCACGGCAGCATCGTTCTGCTTCGGTTGAAGACCATGTACCAACAGCCAAGTTCCCGCCACAAGCACGACGGCAAGCACCGCCAATGCCGCAAACACAAGTTTGCGACGGCCGGCCGCAAGCACTTCCGGATTGGTCGCGTGCACCGCCTCTTTCCTGTATTTCATGGCACCCCTGCCTTCCTCTGGACCTTCTCAACTCATCACTTCAAGAATAACGGATATGCCCTTGCTTCTACACCCCGAAGCTGGCGATATTGTTACCGTATTTTCGACGCACCGCATCAAGCGCCGCCTCCGCGCCACGCAAACGCGCCGAATGCGTCTGCGACTGGGCGCTGCCGCCGGAGATTTCAGCACGCTGTTCGACTTCGTTTTCTTCGAGCAGATCATCCAGCGAAGGCTGAATCACAGCTTCTTCGGCAAGTACAAGCCCACTGGCGCTCATTCCCGCCAAACGCACGGGGCGCGTAAGGGAAATGGCATGCGCAGACTCCGGAACCATGCCCATCATGGAGAGCAGCAGATTGGCACATTGCGGGTAGAGCACGCTCGCCGCATCCGTAGGACAGCCCAGTGTGTGCCCTTTTGTTGCGTAGCTCAAATCCGGAAACCGAAGTTTGACCATGACTTTACGAGCGAGGAAACCCCTCCTGCGCAAAGACGTGGCCACGTCATCGCAACACCAGCGGAGCATGGAGCACACCTGCCGCATGTCTTGCGTATCCGCATCGAAGGTGCGTTCCGCGCCAATCGATTTTTCCTGCGTATATGGCACGACGGGTCTACCATCCAGTCCTCGGGCCGCCTGATACAGCCCACGCGCGGAAATAGCCGATCCAGTAGCCTGTTCCAACGATTCAAGACTCATACGCGCAAGATCGGCAACCGAGTTGACGCCCCACGCATTCAGTCGTTTCTCCAGAGAAGGTCCGATGCCGGGGATGCCACGCAATGGCATCATCTGCACGAATTGCGCATGCCGCGCCACGGGAATCATCAACATGCCGTTGGGCTTGGCATTGGTGGATGCCATTTTGGCGACCAGCTTGTTTGCCGCGATGCCTACGGAACAGGTGACGTTGTAACGCGAAACCACCTGTTCGCGAATCCACGCCCCAATGGCGCGAGGACTCCCCCACCGCAACAGCGCCCCGGAAACGTCCATATAGCATTCATCGACCGATACCTGTTCGATACGATCGGTGATCCGACTGAACACTTCCTCGAAAATGCGATGCGACATCGCGCGATAGTAGCGCATGTCGACCGGAAGGAAAATGCCGTTCGGGCAGAGCTTTTGCGCCCTGGAACTCGCCATGGCCGAATTAACGCCGTATTGGCGAGCCTCGTAGCTGGCTGCGGACACCACCGAACGGTTGCCCACGCCGATGATCACCGGCTTGCCGCGATATTCCGGATGCCTCGCCACCTCCAAAGATGCGTAGAAGGCGTCCATGTCGATGTGCAGCACCGTGCAGCCAGCCTCGTCGTGACCCCAGTCACGTTTGGCTGCTGCGATTCTCGGTGCGGTGCTCATGGTTCCATGATAACCGTTTTTCGCAAGATATTGAAACAAATGTTCGAATATAGTGCCGCACCTTAACGCAACGGCGTGTCGGCAAACCCGAAACCAGCATGGCAGCACAATCCCACAATACGTATTTTCGTTGAAATTTCAACGTTTTCTCATCTTTTTTGCGAGATATGGTGTTTTGCCCGCAAATGGATGGTATAGTTGCATGCTGTTGCGCCGTGAAAACGGTAAAACAGTGGAGTCATGCCTGAGTGGCCGATAGGGGCACCCTGCTAAGGTGTTAGTCGTTTTTAGCGGCTCGAGGGTTCGAATCCCTCTGACTCCGCCTTGAGGGTTTTCGGAGAAATCCGGAAGCCCTTTTTTCATGCCAAAACGGCGGAATACCAACGATTTCAAGGCATACGGCACAAACAGAGAATGTACGGAAATGTACGTCAATGTCAACATTTCCGGCACCCAGCAAGGTACCCGAGTTGAGTACCCAACAAGACATGCTGACGACTGCACTGCAAATACGCCATAGTGTCCGCGCTAATCATGAGCGGGGGGGAGTTCAGTCTTCCTCATAATCACCCCCGTTCACGCTCACCGCCACGTCCAACGATTGAGACGCCACATCCGACGGAATCCACGCAGAAACGCCCCTATACGGCGAAATATCCGGCCTAGGACACTTCAAACAACTCCTAGCCTCACAATAAAGCCGCACGACGCCGAACAGGGTCTTTGATGCTCTGAGCCTCCGCGAGACGCCACCGACGAACCAGCCTACGGAAACGGTGAAAAGTCGGATAATGAGTCTCGAAATCCTCCTGCACGCGCAACGGCAAACCATTATGCGGCAGGGACGGTCCACAAAGACCGTCCCTGTTTACATATCAGTATTTATACATCAACGGCATGCCGTCACAGGCCGAATGCTTTTCGATCCGTTTCGGTAAGCCAATCCGTCCGCATGCCCGGTTCTTGGCATAAATGCATGGCGGGGCATTCCTCACCGATGCAAGGATCCCATACAGGAAGCGGCGTTCCGTCACGGTCCGTTCCGTTGGGATCGCCATTGGCTGCGAAATTGGTCCAGTACAGCCCCATTCGCCTTGCCAGATCGTAATGCCATCCAACGAACGGACGCCAGCATTTCGCAAGGCTTCCAAAGGAGAACCACAGATCGGATGAGTGGAAGGCTCCGGCATCATCCCCCGGCATAGCGACATCGAAATGATAGTAGTATGGCGCGGTTCCACCGCTTGCGGTCCATTTGCGGATCAGCGTGAGATTGCCGAGCTGGCCGACATGCACAGGCTTCCCATCTTCAGTCGAAGCGATGAACTCATTGGTCGTGTTGCCGACCAGCATGTCGACGTTGTTGGCCTTGCAGCCCTCGACGATACGCTCCTCCTGATCGGGAAGGAACAGGCCGTCCACGCATGGCACCCAATTGACGATCATCGACCAGTCATCTTCACGTCCGCTGTCCGGTGGAACAGGCAGGGACTCGGCGGCTTCCAATACCGTTCGGGCCGGGATTGCACGGGCCTGCTCCAGCGTGGAGACACCCAATGCTTCGAACAGACGGATTCCGTTGGCCTGCGCATGCTCCAGCGTGTCCTGCCGCGCATTGAAATACCCTAGGCCTGCGCCGGATTGCATGATGGCTTTCTGAAACAGGCCATGATTCATCGGCGAGCAGATCTGGGCCAAGACGCTGGCGGCACCGGCCGATTGGCCGAAAACCGTGATGTTTTCCGGATCTCCGCCGAACTTCGCGATGTTTTCCTTCACCCATTGGATTCCGGCACGCTGATCCATGAATCCGAAATTCGCATATGGTTCGCCGTCGCCGCGTTCTACGGCCTCCTCATGCAGCAAAGGGTGCGTCATAAACCCAAATGCATTCAGACGATAGGCCACACTGACCACAACGACGCCGTTCGCTGCGAGACGTGTGCCGTCGAATTCCTTTTCACATGTGCCGCCGCATTGATAGGCTCCGCCGTAGATCCAGACCATGACCGGCAGCTTTTCGGAGGCTACCATACTATCCGCACCATATCCGCGTAATGCCGGAGTCCAAATATTCAGGTAGAGGCAATCCTCGCTCATCGGCACGGCCGGATCGGTGCCCCATTCACGATCATAGAAATCATCGGAGGCGCCCGGCGTCGGCTGCATCGCGGTAGGCCCGAAATCGAAGGCTTGCAGCACACCATCCCATGGCAGGGCCGGCTGCGGTGCACGCCAGCGCAGACCGCCGACGGGAGGCTGGGCGAACGGGACCCCTCGAAACACGGTGATGCCCTGATCTTCCGCCGCCAAGCCTTCGACAGTTCCTTGCGCCACTATGACCTGTCGCTTCATTGCTCTCTTTCCTTCGTATCCGGCGTCGAATACGCAAAGTCGCAAAAATCGGCGATTCCACCGGTCTCTTTTGTCGAATACAGGAACAATCCGATACGGCAACCTGTGAAATGATCCATTTTGAAGATCATCCGGTGCGCTGTCCCCAATGGACACCATTCGGATTCCGGCGTATCCGCATCGCGGTAGAAGAACGTCACTTCATCCTTGCAATCGGTGAAATCATATACCGCGCGCAGGCGCATGCAATCCGCATCCGCCATGATTTCCGCATCCGTTACGGCTGGACTGTCCCAATCATCGTCGGAGAAGATGGAATCGTCATTCGCCGGCTTGTATTGGACGGTCAGCATCGTACGGCCGTTCCTTCGCGTAAGCGCGATGTAGGAATAGCATCCTTGGAACGCCGCCAATCCAGCGAAGTCGCCATCATGCAATGTCGACGCGTCGACGGTGACTTCGGCCACCGTCACCGGCCCCATCGTGCGCTGCGTCAGCGTGTTCCATGCATGATTGAGATTCGAGCTGATGCGTCCGGAATGCAGGCGGAATGCTCCCGGACGTTCCGTCAGTGACCAGTATTCGTTATGTGGGATGTGATTGAACTGCCAGTATGGCTGCAGACAGTTGGCATCGACTCCGCCTTCGGCGTTATGCCGGGCTATGAATTCGCTGCCGTTGATGGGCGTGACAGGTTCGGCACAGCTTGCAGCCGGCACGCTGACCGACTGCGGCACTTTGCCGTTCTCGCCGACAACGGGGAATCCGTCCTCGCCGAACCGCATCGGCATCAGTATCGGCACGCGTCCCACACCGCCGCGGTCCTGCATCATGAATGCATACCAGTCGCCGTCCGGAGTGTCCACCATACCGCCTTGCGCGACTCCGTAACCGTGGAAGGACAGGTCGTCTTCGATAATTTCACGCACTTCGAAAGCGCCATCCAAGGATTCGGCCATCAAGCAGGCTTCTGTTTTGCCCTTGCCTTGCGGGAAGTGACAGGTGAAGACGTAATAGCGTCCATCATGCTTGTACAGGTGACTGCCCTCATAACCAAGGTCAGCCTGCGGATCGTCCTGCACGATGACCCGGTCGAGCCCACCCGGCATCGGCCCGCTTAATTCAGGATTCAACTCCGTGATGCGCAATGTCGACTGCCCATGTACGACATAGGCTCGATCATCGTCGTCAAAGAACAGTCCGCTGTCGTAATAGAAGCCGTCAAGCTCACGCTTTCGCCATGGGCCGCATGGATCGTCCGCCGTCAGCAGATAGCTGACATGCGTATCGTTGGCGGCGAACAACACATACCAGGTGCCCCGATGGTAACGCAGTGACGGCGCCCACATGCCTCGACCGTAGGCGTTGGCACCTTCACATTCCAAACGTTCTTCAGGGGTATCCGCCACGATATTCAATGCGTGCGCAATGAATTCCCAATGCACTAGGTCATAGCTGCGCAGAATATCGCACCCGGGTGTGAAATGCATAGTCGTAGTGGCCATGTAATACACGCCCCCGACCCGGATGATGTCTGGATCAGGAAAATCCGTGTAGACCATAGGATTAGTTGAGGTAATCATCATTCATACCGATACTTTCCGCTCAACGCCAGCATGGCGAAAGCATAGAGGAAATTGTCATAGTAACGACGCGTGCCGGTTCGCATCGGCGTATTCCACAGCATGCGCACCCATTCACGGGCATTATGCTCCGCGTCGGGCTGGGCCGAATGCACCGCCGCAAGTGCGCCTTGCGCGGTCGCGGCCAGGAATCCGACCGGATGAAGCACGACCTCGTCCACGGCGGTGCCGTCGATGGCGTAGACGCTAGTACGGTCGTGGGTCAGGAAGAATCGCTGCAGCGCGGCGACGCGGTCGCACAGCACTTCCTGCGGACCGTTCCAGGCTGCATCCAGCCCGATATTCGCCGCGGTACGGTAGGCGTCGGAATAGAAATGCCAATGATTGGACTCGTCGACATGCGGCTTTCCGTCATAATCCGCGTATTCAGCGTTCATGCCGGTCCGCTCGTCGCAGGCCGCCTGCAGATAGCGACGGCTTGCGGCGGCTGCCTCATGCCAAAATGGACGGTCTTCTTCGTCGGCCTCTTCGGCGAATACTTCATAGAAGTGCGGCAGATGGTAGGACGGATCGCTCCACTCGGTTTCCGGAATGAACTTGATGAGCTTGTTGTCGGGATTCCACATGGGCTCGCCGTCGTAGCGTTCGCCCTTATGAACGCAATATCTCAAGATCTCGCGTCCCCATGCGGAATATTCGTAGATATCCTCGCCATCACCCCAGCGACGGGAGGCGAGGAACAGGTCCATCGCGAAATATTCCTCGCCGTCAGGTGCAGGACCATTCGAGTTCGGCGTACCGTCCGGCGCGACCGACCATGCGAAATAATGCGCATGATGACCGTCCTCCATGTACATGTGACGCATTACCCAGCCCCACAGCTTGTCGAATACGTCCTTACGGTCGTATTGCAGGGCGATCATCATCGCATAGCTCATACCCTCGGTACGTACATCGTTGTTGCCGGTGTCCATCACATAGGCAAGACCTTCGTCGTTCTCCCAATAGAATTTGTTCGGACCTTCGAAAATTTCATGCCAGACCTGTGACACGCGCTTATCGATGGCGTCCTGGGCATATCCGCACTGTGCGAACATGGACTCGCCCAATGTCTTGTTGGTATCGGTTGCATTTGTCATATCAGTTGTTCCATTCCCAGATTCGGATGCGATTCTCTCCGGAGACAAGACCATTCAACGCCCCGGCCTTGCGTTCCGTTGCCGTCAAGGCTTGTTCCAGCAAGTCGGTGTCCAGCACATAGTCACTGCCATCGGGCTGTTCATAGCGTTCCTCCACGATGCGAGGCACGCCGAGCATATCGCTGGTGACGACCTGCATCCTGGTATCGGCGACGGCCTGTGGCACAGTGCACCGCAGGTACAGTCCATCGGGTTCTTCGACCAATGTCACCGGCATGGGCTCATCACACGCAACGCTCGTGGAGGCGGTGCCGCCGAAGAACGGGGCGTCCTCCTGCATACGCTCCGAATCGTCGGCCGCACCTTCCTGCTTGTTCAGCCCCTGTGCGCCGGACAGATAGATGTTGCCGCCCGCGTATAGAGATTGCAGAGGATTGCGCTCGCCACCACCCTGCGAAGGATCTGCCCACATGGCCCGCTGGCGTTCCAAGTATTCATGCATCGACATCGGGCAATCGCTGTAGGCGGACAAACCATATTCACCGACGGTCGGTTTCACCGGTTGCGGCGCGAACATGTTGTTCAGCCAACGCTCATCGCCGCCGGATACCACAGCGCACCCGGCCACCTCGGTGGTGTGCGGATAGTGATACGGCGTGGAACGGTCGGGGACGGTATGCGGTTCAATGCCGCCGCAAATCAGATTGTTGACGAAGGCACCACCTTGCGACCAGTTCTGGAACATCACCGGCGAGGCGAAAACGTTATTGTCCACCAGATACGGCCCATGACTCACTTCAATCATGAGGTCACGGACGTTATCGTGGAACACATTGCGCGTGATGCGCGTGCCCTGCGTCTGCCAATCCATCCACATGCCCAGCGAGCAGTCGTGGATGTTGTTGTTGGCAATGACCGTATCCAATGCGGCATGGAATTTGATGCCAGCGACCTCCCATCCGAAGAATTCACGCTTCAACGCAATGTGATGGACATGGTTATGCTCGATACGGCAGAATGCGCTGCCCATATGTCCGACGATGGCATTCTGTCCACACTCGTAGATGTCGTTGTTGCGTACGATATGACCGCCGATCAGCCCCTTTTCCCAGCCGATGCGACGGGCCTTGAACACGGCCTCCAACTGGTACTGGTAACCGGTCTTACGCTCGGTTTTCGCCCACTCGTTGTCGCCGGATGAGATTTCCTTGCCCAATGACACCGCGGAGAATTTGGCGTCATGCAGCACGTTGTCTTCGATGATCCAGCCATACGACCAGTTCGGGCCGATCATGCCCCACTGCTGCGAGGTAGGCGGCGCCCAATCTCCAGTGGCCTGCGCCATTTCAAAGCCACGCACGGTGATGTAGTTGACATGGTTGCGGGAAGGGAAGAAGCATGTGCGACGAACACTGACCTCCACCAGTTCCTCATTCGGATCGGCACCTTGGAAATTCGCCCAGATCGTTGTGGTGCCGGCATTCTCGTCCACTTCGGCATGCCATACATAACGTGTACGGTCCATATCCGGCACAGGGCAGGGAATCTTCAACGCGAAATCCTCATCCGTATCACGCGGCTGCGGATCGTATACGCCTTCCAACGTCGTCGATTCGAAGAAGGAAACACCGTTGAGATACACATCGCCAAGATGTTTGTCCGGATCCTTGCCGAACTTGGGCATTTCCAGCCAGTCACCGAAAATCGGGGTCACGAATGGATTGAAATCCCCGAACATCGTATTATCAAGCACCACCGTCCACACATGCGGGTGATCGGCCAATTCCGTCCAGCCCTGCACGCATTCCGAGCCTTTGATAACCGGCCGTGCTTCGCCTTCGGCTCCGCAGTAGGTGATGCGCTCATGTTCACTCAGACCGCCGCGTTTCGGATCGACTTGTTCGCGGTATACGCCTTCATGCACGATTACCGTATCACCCGGAGAGGCCATCTGCGCGGCCTTGGAAATCGTGGCGAACGGATGCTCCGCGTCACCGCACGCAGCATCGCTGCCGGTTGGTTTGACATGGTATTCAAACTTCATTGCTGAATCTCCTTATCCAATATCGGATGTGGGAATACAAAGTCTTTCTCCTTTGGCGACATGCACGAACACACATCTTCATGTTTCGTAAATGCTTTAGCATTTCAGTCAAAGCATTGCTTGATTATATGACTTGACTTTCAAGAAAGTCAAGTCACTTAACTAAATACTTAAAATTTTTGTTACGAAAGCTCTATATGCAAATATTTACGAAACTTTCGAATAGATTTAAGTATTTCAAAAGCAGGAAATTGCAGGCTTCCGCCCAAACACGATTAACTGCGAAAACTATTTACGCTGTCCCCGGCAATAGCGTTATCATCGATGCTTCATTGGCCGACAAACTGACACTGTACTGGGGAGAGCTCTCTCACTGCGCCACTCGCACGCCCGGTTCCGTGACCGCCATGGCAATCGTGCCGACAAGCCTTCACCCGATATATCGAGCCTCCCGGCTCCAAGATGCCAAAAGGCACGTCGCCCGTGCAGACCAATCCCCCTCCCGTATGGATGAAGGAGATCTCAATGCCGTCATCCTTGTGAATCGCCATGACAGGAAGCGGCCCCATCGGCTCGCAATCACGTCCATAAACCAACGCCTCGGCAGCCGTTGTCAAGCGCTGCGCGACAGGGCGCTTATCCAAAGGATGCAGGTCATTGTCCTCTCCATATCCGATCGTCACCACCATCGCCGTGTTCCACAACGTCAAAGCGCGCCGTTGTTCATCACGCAGCCTTGGCCAATCGCAATCGGGTTCCAAAGTATAGTTCGGCAATTGGGCGAATATGAATGGTAGTTCCGGACGCTTGAACAGCGCACACCACTCCTGGATCAGCGACATCAACAGCTGCGCATAGCCATAAGACGCATGGGCATTGGACTCCCTCTGACTCCGCCGATAAAGGGCTTCCAGCGATTGCCGGAAGCCCTTTTGCATATCGGCTTAGCGCGCCAAACGTTCAGCAGCGGAAGCGATCGCCTCGTCGCTGGCAGTGGCGGAGAAACGCAGACATTCCGGCGCACCATAGAACTCGCCGGGGCTGGCGATGATGCCAATCTTGGCAAGCTGCTCCATATCGGTCCAGCAATCGCCCGACTTGGCTCTCACCCACACATACAATGCACCATCCGGCATATCGGTGCAGTATCCGTAAGCACGCAACGCGCTCACCAACACGCCGAGACGTTCCCGATAGCGCGCATGCTGAACCTTGACGGATTCCAGATCACGCAGTCCGGCAGCCATCGCAGCCTGCACCGGACCGGGAATAATCTGACCAATCTGCTTGCGATATGCACTCATCGATGCAATCAAAGACTCATCTCCGGCAATGAACGCGGTACGATACCCAGCCATATTGCTCTGCTTGCTCAACGAATACAGCACCAGCACGCCCTCGGCGGAGCCCGCACACACATCACTTCGCAAAGCGCACGGCGTCGATTGCAGCGGATCATCATCAGCACTATTCGTAGCACCCCTCCACTGCATCAGCGCATAGCATTCGTCGGAAAGCACCACCGCGCCGATCTCACGCGCAGCTGCGACAATGCCAGCCATCCGCTCGGCCGAATACACCTCGCCCGTCGGATTGCAAGGGGAATTCACCCACACCGCTTTGACGCCGGGCACATTGCGCCACGACGCAACATCAGCCACATCGTCGACCTTAAGCACCTGCGCTCCAGCCAACTGCGTGCCGATCTCATACGTCGGGTACGAAACCTTCGGCTGCACCACAACATCATCCTCACCGAAATGCAGTAGCGACGCCATCAACGCAACACCCTCTTTGGAGCCGACTGTAGGCACCACATCAGCATGGATCGCCTGCAAATCAACATTGCGAGCCGCCGAAAACCATTCAGCAATCGCAGCACGTAAATCGGCAGTACCTGCAGTAGCCGGATATCCATACGCATTCGGATCATTCGCCGCCACTGCGAGCGCCTTGCGCACCGAGTCGGGCACGGGATCGACGGGAGATCCCACGGACAGGTCGATCATGCCTCCGAACGCGGCTTTTGCCGTGCGCTTGTATGCTGCGATACGCGACCAATCGTATGGCGAAGAAAACTCATGAAAGCCCATCGTGAAAACTCCTTATAATCCTCTATAAACAAAAAATATGCGGCCTCTTCCAACGGGAAAAGGCCGCTTTCAAATGCCGATCACTGATTTTGCGGCGGCAGAGCAGCTACCTGCTCCGGATCCTTACCGATCGGGCCGGCTGCGGAAGCGCCGCCCATATCGCCGACTTCAGCGAAGAAGCTGACTGCGGCGTCCTTATACCAGGCCCACTCGTCTGGCAGATCATCTTCATAGAAGATGGCTTCAGTCGGGCACACCGGTTCGCATGCGCCGCAATCCACGCATTCGTTCGGATTGATGTACAGGGAACGGGAGCCCTCGTAGATGCAATCGACCGGGCATTCGTCCACGCAGGCCTTGTCTTTGACATCGACGCACGGCTGAGCGACAACGTATGGCATGGTTACCTCCTTAACACTTACCGTTCAAGACTACTCTTGATTGCCAACTTCCAGCTCTCCCGTACCAAGTCGGGCGTGGCGGTAGCCGTAGCCGAAGTAGATGCAGAAGCCGACCGCAAGCCAGACCACGAATCGAATCCAGGTGAGCACGCTCAGGTTGAGCATGAGCCAGATGTTGGCGAGCGCGATGAGGATAGGCACCCATGGATTGCCGGGGATTTTGAAGACTCGCTTCAGGTCGGGGCGCTTCTTGCGCATGATCGGAATAGAGATTGAAACAAGGGTGAATGCCGACAGCGTGCCGATGTTCACCATGTCGGCAAGGATACTGACGTTGCAGCTGGCTGCGATGAGTGCCATGACCACGCCGACGGCAATCTGCAGACGCACCGGAGTGCCGTGCTTGCCCGTGTGACTGAGCGAGCGCGGCAGCAAGCCGTCTCGGCTCATGGCGAACACCACGCGGGTCAGGCCGAGCAGCAGCACCATGACCACGGTGGCCAGGCCGATCACAATGCCAAAACTGATGATTTTGGCGGCCCAGTCAGCGCCGACCATTTCGAATGCCGTGGCAAGCGACGGATCTTTCTGCTTGGCGAGGTCTTTGTAGGAGACCATGCCGGTGGTGACGATGGCGACGAGGGTGTAAAGCACGATGATCAGTCCCATGCCCACGCCTATACCCAGCGGAACGTTCTTCTTCGGATTGACGGTTTCTTCGGAGGTGGTGGCGACCACATCGAAGCCGAGGAACGCGAAGAACACGAGCGCGGCTCCGGAGATGATGCCGGCAATGCCGTAAATGCTGGGGGTCATGCCGGTGGCCCACTGCCATAATGGCTGTTCCATGGTTGCGGCCAAGCCGGATCCGGTGGCGGTCGCCGGTTCGCTCGGCGGAATGAATGGGGTGAAGTTTTCGGCCTTGACGTAGAAGAATCCGACGATTACCACGAATAGCACGATGGCGATTTTCAGCATGGTAAGCGCGCCGTCGACCCGTGCGCCGATTTTCGTGCCGCACACCAGCAGTGCCGTGAAGAAAGCTACGACGATGATTGGCGCGAAATCGAAATTGAATGATCCGATGGTGACGTTGGTATTGATATTCCATCCGACAAGTCGGAAGAAATCGTTGAGATAGACGCCCCAATATTTGGAGACGACGGAGCCTGCCATCAGCATTTCAAGGATCAAATCCCAGCCGATCACCCAC